>ERZ857693.715-NODE-715-length-49246-cov-6.491391_pt1 | contig 49246 bp, 77 predicted proteins | sample MGYA00519765_ERZ857693 | MGnify/ENA primary metagenome ERZ857693 (study PRJEB31778, sample SAMEA3449354) | human gut metagenome | biome: human gut; feature: human-associated habitat; material: faeces | place: United Kingdom | collected 2010/2012 ... | reverse complement strand
CCTGTATAAATATCCTCCAAATGATTACATCCTGTATAAACTCAAACTACTTTGTGTATAGAGGCTTTTCAGCTCGCTCAATAAGGATATGAACATTACCAGCTTCTGTCTCAGAAAGGCTTTCTCTTAGCACCTTATTTTCCAAATCCATCTTTTCAGCAACCTTTTTCCATTTTTCTTGTTGCAGCTTAGTTTCAACCTCATTCTTAACTATCATGGAATCCTCAAGTGGTGTCCTCCATCTAAACGATCTTGAGAGCATGAATTCGGCACCCCTATTTCCATCTTTGTCATACAACCGGGTTTCTGCATATTCTTCTATGCGGTGTTTTGCCTCTTGTATCACCTCTTTGAATTCATAAGGGAGTTTGCCAGCCTCTGCTTTTCTCTCATACCAGATCAAAGTGGATGTACTAACCCCTAAATGACGAGCTAACCCAGACATTGTGAGCGGTAGAGTTCCGTATAGATATTCACCGGTTTCTGGATTTTTTCTTGGAATACCCTCCTTTGTAGTTAGCACATACTGTTTACTTTTGAAATACTCCTCACAGTAATACCATAGTTCAGTGGCGGTCTTATACTTTCTTTTGCTGTACCCCATACTGAAAAATGGGTCTATCCGTCTTCTATCTCTGATAAGCTTTGTTTTAATTTTTTGAGCCTCTCTAATCTTCCATGATGGAATCTTTATACCGGTAAAGTCGATATACAGCACGTTTTTATCTATTCGAGCTTTTTTCTCCATGTGATCCTCTCCTTTGCATAAATTTTGCATAAATATTCATTTTCTATTATAACAGACTGTATATTTATTCATTTCTTATGGATTTTATTGTCTCTTTGTATATCATAGCATAAATTTTGTAAAATTGCAAGAAAAATTTTTACACCCGCTGTAAAGTGCAATTTCAGATTAGGCCCCTACGCTTCGATATAAGGCCCACTTCTCCCCTGGGTAATACCCACACACCACCCACACCCACAAAATTAAATCTGGCTGCATTCTCGTCGCTGTCAGATGGAGCCCAGGGTGCAAGCCCTAAGTGGTCGGTAAAAATTTTTGCAAACCCTGGTTAAACCTGAAAATTATTATAACCCACAGCCAAAATTTGAATTTTCCACATGCTCAAACGAAAATGTAAAGCAAACTTTACAAAAATACCGTGAAACCAAAAATTTTGGCATGTGAAGCACAAAAAATTGGCTTTTTGCACCCAAATGCACCCCAAAAAATGGCTTTTTTATAATAAAAAAATCGCAAAAAATGGCATATTTTTATTATAACTTTATTATAAATTATTATTAAATTTTCGTGCCAATTTTTTTGCCCCTATACCCCTATATATATAATTAATATCTTCTATTTTTGCATTATATATATTATTTTAATTCATTTTCTCTCGTAGATAATAGGGAAGTAAAAAAATTGGCACACTTAATTTATAATAATTTATTATAATTCTATTATAAAACACGTGCCATTTTTTCGCGATTTTTACGATATTTTTATTATTAGTTTGCCAATTTTTTAGCTCAAAGTTATAATAAATATGCCAATTTTTAACCCTAAAATTACACGTATTTTTCACCCATTGTCCCTCAAAATGCAAGATAAAAATTTTTCCTTGCATTTGTTAACAATTTGTTAATAGTTGTTAACAATTTGTTAATAACTCCAAAAATCACTAATTTTACAATAAATCTTCATTTTTCTGGCGCACGCAATAGGGAAGTAAAAAAATTGGCAAGGTATTTTATTATAAATTTATAATAAGTTAATAATAAATTCATGCCAATTTTTAGTACCTTTTCTATTATAAAAATGCCATTTTTTCAGGGGTAGTTTATAATAAATATGCCAATTTTTCGGTTCCAACTTTTTCGTATGTGAAAATTTGAAAATCACGCTCAAAAATTTCCATCATCACAGTATAACGCACCTCCATACACATTTATCTCAGGGTAAAACCCATGAATTTATCAGGGTTTAGCTACTATGAATATCCGGTACCCAGGTGTATACAAAACTGTATATTTATACACTACTTGCTATGCCATATCCGCATACATATATTATAGATAATCTTGCTGTAAAAATTTTTAAGGAATAATATAAAAAATCCTTGCTTTTTCTATGTAGGTGTGTTATAGTGTATTTACAGTCAAGAAAAGCCATAAACTACTAATAATGGCACAAGACAACATATTATTATATAATATTGTTTAGGAGGTTATTATGAAAACTAAAACCATGGTAGGCACAAGCATTATCATTTATACCAATAAGAAAACCGGTATTTCTTATGATCTTGTTTGTACTGAAACAGACCTTAATGATGTACTTCGGTATAAGTTAGTTAGTCGAGATGATGACCATACACAAATTGCTGTTACTAAATCCACTTTTAAGCGTTGGTTCAAAAAAAGCCTGTATATTGATCTAAATAAGGATAAGAAACTGTATCGTAAGAGAAACCCTTCCCGAAAGTTTGCTAACTGTATTGCAGAGGTAGAGGAGAACTGTTTCTTTTCATTCTATCCCCGTCCTAATATGTCTTATAATGTACTTAAACCCGATGAAGTTGAGACCCATTTCCCTAATCTCACTATTAATCGTAAAGAGGCAAAGGTTTATTCTGATTTATTCCCTAAGGGTCGTCGGGTGTATGTTAGTAGAAAGACAGGGAATGTAGGTATCCGGCACAAGGGTGTTTTGTATGAGCTGGATGGGTTTAAGGCATACGTTTAATCATTATAGTTACTGTGAGTAATACAGTGGGGTTATATGGCTTTCTTATTTGAAGTGTACAAAGGTAAAAAGTGTTATATGTCAACAACATATAAAGAATGTGCCTATAAGCGAGATATTAGGGCTTCATTACGAAAAGCAGGATATACTATTAAAGTAAATGGTAAGGTATTTACAGAAAGGAAAAAACATGAAAACAAATGATTGTATTGTAAACTATATTCCAGAGACTATGCTACATAAGTACATAGGTCATATTAAGGTTCTTAGTGCTACTCTATTTTGTGTGGTTATAGCGTTGTTAATTGCCTTGGGTGTATCCTATAATCAGAGCAAGGTAATTAGCCAGCAGCAGGAGGCCCCAGCAGTCCACCAGGAGGATGATTTAACCGGTGCCCATGTAAATACTACCCCCTATACCACTTGGCAAGACTGGGACGAATCTACGGCCCCTAAAGTAGAGTATATGAATTAAGGAGGATGTATTATGGCTGCGGTAGAGTGTAAATCCTAAAGAGTATTTTCAAAAGGAGATAAAAATGACACGAGAAGAAGCGATTGATACCTTGAAAAATGGGCTTTGGTGGGACAGAAAACAGTTGGACGAAGCGATTGATATAGCTGTTTCCGCCCTCCGTCCTGTCAGCCGGGAGTGCGGGAACAAGGCTGCAAAGAAAATCGTGCAGGAGGTACTGAAAAATGATTAAAGCGGAAGAATTAGCTAAGAAGATGCGAAAACAGCGTTGCCACCACTGCAAGGATGGGAGAAGCTTTGATGGACAATTTATTTTTTGCGGGAATAAAGGCCTCTTTTCCCTACATTTTTGTCCGGGATGCGGAGCGCCGCTTACTGAAAACGGGGAAGAAATTTTGGTGAAGAGATTGGAGGTGCTGAACGATGCGACCGATTGATGCCAGCAAATTATTGTTTGAAATCCAGGTATGTAGCTGGGATAGCGAACAGGATAAGGAGCGAGCAGAGGATCTTGTGTTGAGGATGCCCACCCTCACCCCGCCGAATGAGGCGCGGATGATTAACGCCGATAAGCTGGCGAAACGGATTGCAGGACATAGCAATTACCACGGGGATTCTATCCTGGCAGCCATTTATTGTGCGGCGGAAGGCAAAGAAAGCGATATTCCAATTCAGCCAATCGAAACCCAGCCGAACGAGCCGCTGACACTTGAGGATGCCAAGAAAGAACGGTATATTTGGTTTACCCCGCTGAATGACTGGGCGAAAGTAACGTCTTTCGGGGTGCTATTCTTTGGATCTGAGGAGCTGATGAGTTGGGAAACTTTGTGCAAAGAGTGGGGGTATAGGTTCAAAGCCTACCGCCGCCCGCCGGAGGGAGAGAAGAACAATGGATGAATATATTACACCGAATTATAAAACTATTGGAACTGTTGAGCAAAGAAAAATCAGAGAACTTTATACATCTTCCTTGCTAAACGCATTTACTCAACAAGACTATCTTGATGCTATTGCCCTGATAGGCAGGGTTATAGATAGATTGGAGAAGTTGGAAAAATGAGTTTAATCTATATTAAAAATACTATTGAAATATTAAATAGTATTTTGGAAAGTGATACTTTTCCTCTTATGTCAGGGTATTATACTGTAATTAAAAAACATGATCTTAGGTCTGTAATAAGTTTACTTTCTGATCTCCAAACTGAAAATGAAAAGTTGCAGAAAATGTACCAGGAAGAAAAAGTAGTTTGCCATGAAACCCAACTTGAGTTGGAGCGGATGAAGAAAATAATGAGAGAGGATGAAGTTATGGTTGCCCCATCAAAATATCCTGGCAGCACAGAAAAGTGGAATATTCAGAAGCCATGCAATCAGAAGGAGGAATTGTAAAATGAATAAATGCAGCCTGTTTGATATGACCTTTTCAGAAATCATTGAGGATATTTTTGGGGTACCGTTTGATCGCCTGTGGGACCTGGCCTTAGCGGACAGAGAAAAGCGGTGTGTGGTAATGCCGGGCAAACCTGGGGATAAATTTTTATACAAGAGTGCCGCAGGGTTTTGGTGCAATGCGGTTATTAAAGACTACATGCCTAAAAATATCTTTATCACGGCGGAAACTGAGATACCGAATGCAGAGCCGTTAAGCCATACATTTTCTATTTCGGAAGTTGAGATTGCATTACAGAGGGATAAAGAATGAATATCGGAGATAAAGTAATTTGTGTGTGTTGAGTGGAGTAAGCGGGGTTATAGTTAAAACTTATACTCCTACTGCCAGCGCGCCACAAATTATGGTGAGAACAAAAGATGGCAGACTATATCATGCTCCGTACAGCACATGGAGGAAGCAGGATGAACAAATTAAGCCTTAATCAATTAACACAAGCACATGTAGATCGGCTTTATAATGCGTTATACGCATTGGCCGATATGGTACTACAATTTGGATGTGAAACAACCCACGGCTTATAGACGAACAGCGAATCATTGACCCCGTCCATGTCGCTGGCGGGTGCTATTGCCGAGAGTGTAAATATTTCATCGAAGCATCGGATTGGCCTATCCCTATTGGCGGTAGGAATACGCAATGTATAAAAGTTCAATCGACAAGAAAGCCTGATGATTTTTGCAGTGAAGGAAAGAAAAAGGAACCGGATTAAAATATAGAAAGTAAAAGAGAGGAATTTATGGATTATTACATAAGCAAGTGTGCAAACTGCGGACAAATAAAAGACATACTTTGCACAATAAATGGTGAACCATGTTGCGAAGACTGTTTTAACAATGTGCTATTACAAGGCATGTATGATAATTTTAAGGAGGAAATTATGAAGAAAGAAACCCCTAAGATTTGCGAAGTTATTGGAGTTAAGGTTAATCAAATTTTTAAGTTTTCAGACCTTATATTTGATGACCCAAAAGAGTATTTTATTAACGAAAATGGAGAAATTAAAAGTGTAAATGGAGAAGAAGTAACCTGTAAAGAAGTTTGCCGTATTGTTAATAACCATGATTATATTACAAGGTGTGATGAATTACTTTTTACTGACCAGGAACGGAATCTTATGAAACTTTTTCAAGATGCTTGCGTTGACACAGTATATATTAAAAGAGAAAAATATGGGGGATTAAGCTGGTATAGTTCTAATTCTACTAATTTAGAGAATCACCTTTTACCTTTTAGACTATTCAAAACTCTCCCTAATAACACTACAATTTGTGTAAAAGATTATATTTAATATAAGGAGTGTTGTATTATGAAATTTCGTAAAAGTGATTTAACTGTCGAAGATTTTGAAAGAGGAAGAAAGAAATCTGAGCTTAAACAAGCCTTAGACGAGTTTATTGCTATGGAATCTGATGTTGTAGTAATAGACCCTAAAGAAAATGGGTATTCAAGTGCAGAATCTTGTCGTTCTTCTTTACGCAATGCCATTAAACGGTATGGGTATACAAGTATTAAAACGTCCTCTATTAATTCCTTAGTGTATATGTATAAACGAAACCTATAACACTATATATTGTGATTGCAATTAGTCTTATAATATGATATAGTATAGTAAACTAACTAAAGGAGGGGCTATATGAGAACAAAAGAACGGGATATACCCTATTGCGGTGTTAGATATAAGGTTATTAAAAAGGCTAACCCTGTACTTAATGAACAAAATACCGCTCATTTAATGCAGTTTATTATAGACCGGTATGGGATTTACTATGCTAAGGATGTACTAAAACTACCTGCACCATGGACAAAAAACCCAATTTTAAGTACATATAAGTTCACAAATATATTTAGAGAGAATGATAGGGTGTCTAAGGCACTTATTAAGAATGTATCTAAAAATAAAGGATTGTCCCTTGAGGATAAAGTAGCTAATACTTTCTTGTTTAGATCATGGAATAATCCCTACACATTTACAGACTTTGGTGGTCCTTGGTCTGCGGAAGATATCTATAATGGACTTAAACTAAAGGAAACTGTTAGACCACTGTATAAAGCTATTATAGACGTTGACCCAGATAGAAAATGGTTTTCTGCTGCATATAATCAAGGTAGTACAAAATCTATGTGGAAGTACCCAGATGGTAAAACCCATGCAAATAATGATAAGGGTGCTGAATCCGATATACCTTTGAGAATTTTTCATATTGGTCCTTGGCTAAAAAAGAATAATGTGTATGAACGGGTTATGAATGCACAGAGCCAAAAAGAAGTATATGATATTATACAAGAGCTTCCCAGTTTTGCATATTTTCTATCTTATCAAGTATTTGTTGATCTAACATATATTAAGGACTTTCCTTTTTCTGAAAATGAATTTACCATTGCTGGTCCCGGATGTAAGCGTGGTTTAAGCTATGTTTTTGAGGACACTGATGGTATGACACCCGAAGAGTGTTTGTTCTGGCTTAGAGATAACATGAATGAGATGTTTAATGGCCTAAGCTATGGTGACTGTTTGCCAGAAGGGTATGAATGGAATCCTGAACAATTATTTAAGGACCGTGCCGTTTATGACAGATACATTAATGTTATGTCTTTAGAAAATTGTTTTTGTGAGCTTTCTAAGTATATGAGAACTTATAATAAAACCGGTAGACCGAAGGTTAAGTATAAACCTACGAAAGCACCTAAAAGCTATAATTTATTTGAGGGGTAAGCGTATGTTTGAATATAAATACCATAACTTAGATGATTTTGACGAATCTACAAAACATATTTTGCAAAGCAGCAATTATTTTTCTTGGGTTCTTGGTAATTTAATGGAAATGGGGATGCCAGCTAATTTACGTGGGTTCTTTTATCTTAGAACTGCTGTGGCTCTGGTTTTATCTGACCCTACATATATGAAAAGTATCACAAGGCGTTTATATAATGATACTGGTAAACTTGAGGGAACAACCGGTAGCCGTGTAGAACGAGCGATAAGGCATGCTATCGACATCACTTTTGAAAAAGGTAATAGTGATGTTCTCTATATTATGTTTAGGAATAGTATCAACCCTGATACAGGCAGACCTTCTAACGGTTCTTTTATTTCTGCCTTATCAGAGAAGATTAGGATTGACCTTATGAAAGGGGAGCTAACTCTTGACTAGTAATCGTATACATAATGATGATTTTTATATGGTTATAGCAGATGACTATGCGGAGTTTTACAGTGGGTGTCAAAAAGTAAAAGTTGGTTGTTGTATTGTAAAAAATAATCATATAATTGGACTTGGTGCAAATCGTAGTATGCCTAATATCTGTTCTCGTGAGGGGTGTCTTAGAGTTGCATTGTATGGAAATGACGATAAGACACATAGAGACCCGTCTGACTGTCGTGCAGTCCACAGTGAAATAGACGCATTAGCAGATTGCGCTTCCTCTACGGAGAGCACAGAAGGGGCTACGGTGTATGTCACCAGATACCCATGTGAGGCTTGTGCCCGCGCTCTGGTGTCTGCTAAAGTGAGTAGGGTGGTATATGGCCGTAAACAAGAAATATCTCTCCAGACACAAAATATTTTTAATCAAGCAGGGTGTAGTGTATACCATGCTAAAAATTGGAATAAACCTGATAAAACAAACTAAATGGAGGTAGTATGTATGGCAATACTAACTTGTAAACAAAAAGAGGTACTAAAAAAAGCTCGTAAAGTATACGGTCCTAACAATCAAATCTTAGTATCTATGGAAGAACTTTGTGAACTTGCCACTGTTTGTTCAAAGTATCCTAGATATGAAGATAAAAAGCAAGCTCGTAAAGAGTTGCAGCAGGGTGTGTTAGATGAACTTGCAGATGTTACTATCATAATGGACCATATAAAAGCAATCTTTGGTGTGTCAAATAGTGACTTAAAGAAAAGAGTTACTAAAAAGGTAGACAGATTAGAGCGTTGGTTAAACCATTCTGATAGTCCAAATTATACTTTAATGGATAGAGGTGTTGATAATGATACTACCTATTCTTGTGATAATGGCTCCTGTTGTTTTGATGATACTGATTATCCTACTAATGATGAATGCTGTGTACAATCATTAAGTGTTCCTCCTATGAATGATAAAGTAAAAGAATTGTATGACCTTGTACTGAAAGAACTAAAAAACAGTAAAGTATCTTTGAATGATATCAAGGAGTGATTATATTGACATTAACAGAATTTGAAACCCTTATTGGGCAAGGTTCGTATGTTAGATGCCAAGATAAAAAGCGTGTAGATTCTGCGATTGTCAATATAAAGCTTGCACGGTCTCATATAAAAGCAGGTGGGCAGATTGGATGGTGGGTTAGGTCTGGGTATATCGTTGTTGATATAGATGAAGGTAAAAAACAGGCCCTAAAAGTTGTAAAAGAAACAAGACTAAAAACTCTAATGTGTAAAACCCCGCACGGGCTTCATCTATATTTTAAGACGGACCGGGAATTTCCACAACGAGTAGGAATGGTTTTACCCTGCGGATTAAAATGCGATTTTAGGTGTGCTAATAAAGGATATGTATTATTGCCTTTTAATGCCGAAGGAAGATCATTTAATAAGGATTGGGAAGGTATAGCAGAATTACCTTTAGAATGGACCCCTATGCTAAGTCGAAAAGAAAGCCTCTTAGGCTTAAAAGACGGTGATGGAAGAAATTCTACTTTATTTTCTCACCTTATGGCGTATAAAAACCGTGGCGCAGATGATGAACAAATACTTAATATAGCTAATGCCATAAATAAGTATGTTTTTAATGACCCTATGACCCAGGAAGAGCTTGAAAAGATAGTCGATAATACTAAAAAATATCAAGCAAGAGATACCGGGGATAACCCGTATCTTATCTATGATGCCAAAGGAAAAGCCATTTCTATTAATGCTCGTGCAATATGTGATTACTTTGTGAATCGTGGTGATACTTTTGTATTAGGTGGTGAGTGCTACCAATATAAGGATGGGGTATACGTAGAAGCATCAAGCTCTATAAGGAATACAATTAGGGAAATGATTATGATAGATTATTTCATAAACCAAGGAAGGATAATGGAAATCTACCGATTAATCATTGACGATATAAGGTTACAAAAAACAACAAATGAAATTAATTGTTATAAGAACTTGATAAATTTTAAGAACGGGGTATATAATATAGATACCGGTGAAATAATACCCCATGATAGCAAGTATCTACAAACTATACAAATACCCCATGAGATAGGAAACTATGTTCCTTTTACTGATACAAGGTTGTATAAGTTTTTTCAAAAAACAAAACTGCTAAAAGAAGACATAAAAATGATTTTATCATATATGGCCTATTGTTTAACTTTAGACTATGGACTAAAAACATTTATGATTCTTTGTGGGCAGTCTAATACCGGTAAATCAGTTCTATTACGGTTTATTGAAACTATGGTAGGCAGACAAAATACATCGGCTTTAAGTATGCACGAATTAAGCCATAGATTCTACCCATCACAGTTATATGGTAGGCTGCTGAATTCTTGTGGTGATAATGGGTCTTTACCTTTATCCTCTATTGAGAACTTAAAAAAGATTACTGGTGGAGATCAGATCATGCACGAGAAGAAAGGAAAAGAACCGTTTTTCTTTGTACCGTTTGCAAAGCTAATCTTTTCCTTTAATCAGCTGCCATTACAGTTAGAAGAAAAGTCTAACGCTTTCTATAAGCGAATGCGGATACTATACATGAATAATGAGTTATTTCTTAACAATATGTATGTAGACGATTTGTGCAGTAATGAGAGCATAGAGGAGGTAATACCTTATCTATTAAGCTTATTACCTGTTAGTGATATCCCACGTACAAGAATGAGTAATCGTATGGTAGAAGGTTTACGGCAAGATTCCGATAGTATACACGCATTTATTAAAAAGAAGTGTGTGGTTGATTCTCAGTATTCAATATCTAAGGATAGACTATATGAAGCCTATACCCAATTTTGTATTGATTTTGGAAGAGAAAGTCATAAAAAACATGGGTTTATTAGGAATATGCGTTCTTTAGGGTTTAAGGAAACCAGAGCGCCTAAAACTCGTGAGGCACAATGGGCAGGTTTAACTCTAAAAAGTACATTAAGAAAACCTGTAAAAGATAGGTGATCTATAATGAAAAGGCAACAAACATTAAATGAAGAAAAAGGAAAGCATATTAGTGACTTAGAAGCCTTTTTATCAGTAGCAAGAAAACTTATTATAGACAGAATAGAAGAAAACCCAAAGGCAGGAATAATACTTGCAAAAGGGAATAAGAATGAACGGAAAGTACGCTATTCCGATGCTTTAAGATATGCAGATAGTTTAGAATCCTTTTTAGGTACACGCGGTATGTTTTCCATAGGGGTATGCCAGACTTGTAAATACTTAGATAGAAAACCAATACCGGATAGCTATTACGGAAAATGTAAAATCCATAAAATTACGGTACATGAGTATGAAAGCTGCTTAGAGCATAGTAAAGAAGGTGGAGGTTATGGGGTATAAATATGCTACAATAGATATTGAGACAACCGGGTTAAATAGGTATAAAGACACTATAACTTGGATTGGTATTGGTCTATCTAAGGGTATAGGCAGTAATGTTGCAATAAAAACATTTAATATCAATGATTATAGCCGTAAAAAAGAGTGCATTAAAATACTAAAAGACTTAAAAGAATCTGATACAAAAATAGTATGGCAAAATGGTAAATTTGATACTTTGTTTATAGAATATCATTTTGGTATTAAATTACCCATAAATGAAGATGTTATGCTATTGGGTACTGCTTATGACTTGGCAGAGAAGCACGGACTAAAATATATGGCCCAAAAGTATTTAGGTGTAGACGATTGGGATATCTCTAAGAAGGAAAAGACTTCTGATACATCCGATAAAGTTAGACCATATTTGCGTAAAGACGTTTTATACACATGGGAGTTATTTTGTTGGTTTAATGAAAATTTGACTGAACAACAATGGAAGGTGTATAAGCATATTTTACGGCCAGCGTATAGAATGTATAGAGATGTAGAAAGAAATGGCATCTATGTTGATATACCTGCTTTACACTCTGTAAAAAAGAAATATAAAGATTTAGAAGCGGAAGCAGATAAACGCTTAAAAGAAAGATATGATATTAACTGGAATAGTTCTGGTCAAGTAGCCGAAGTATTATTTAATAAAGAAGGTTTATCTGTTATTAAGAAAAGTGAAAAAACCGGTAAACCATCAGCGGATGCAAGTGTATTAAAAAAGCTCGCTGCAAAAGGGTATGATCTTCCTAAAATGATATTAGATTATAAAGCTGCTAATACACTTAATAAAATGTTCCTTAATAGATGGGAGGATGATCTTGGTACAGATAAACGAATTCACCCAAGTTTTAATTTAACAAACGTAGTTTCAGGAAGAACGAGTTGCCTTGTTGGTAGCACTCCGGTTATGGTGCCAGGTGGGTATAAGCCTATTAAAGACATTGTTGCCGGTGATTTAGTTTATTCTTTCAATGATGAATTAGAGCCTGTACTATGTGAAGTGTCTTGGAGTGGGTGCACTGGATATAGAGATGATATTGTTAGGGTATGGTATAAAACCCAAGGAAATAGAAATACAAAGTATATTGATGTTACATCAGATCATTTAATAAGACTTATAGATGGAAGTTATAAAAGGGCTGATAGTCTTATACCAAAACAAGGAAAAAAGCCTGGGGACCATGTTCTTGCAATAGAACGCGGGTTAAAAAATAATAAAAGATATCAGGTTTACTTTTCTGGCCATAATTCAATGTTAGAGCATGTTTTTGTATATTCTCAAGTTTATGGGGTTATACCAGAACACATACATCATATAGACCATAACCCTTTTAATAATGTTCCAAGAAATTTAATAGGGATGACTGCAAAAGAGCATGCAAGTTACCATATTAGTATTAGAGATGCAGAATGGCATGCAAAAGGCGGAAAATCTTCTATTAAGTTAAGAGATAAAGAATATTATAAAAAACAACATGATATTTTAATGGAAAAAAGATGTACTAAAAAAGAGATTATACAAGCATTAGAAAAAGGAAACGGTATTGTTGGTGCATCTAAACTCCTTAATAGAGATTACTCTTTTATAAAAAATAGAATGGATTATTATGGAATAGAGTATGATGGTAGAAAAAGTAGCCTAAAAAATAATCATGTAATAACTAAAATTGAGCATCTTAATATTAGTGTGCCTGTATACGATATAACAGTACCAAAAACAAATTGTTTTATTGCTAATGGTATTTGCGTTCATAATTGCCAAAACCCGAACTTGCAGCAGGTACCCAGAACAAAGGATGTTAGGTCTATCTATAAGGCACCGCCGGGCCGCCTATTCTTTGAGGCAGATTATTCACAACTTGAACTTCGTATTGCTGCTGACTATTCTAATGACCAAACCATGCTAAAGATATATAATGAAGGTGGAGATATCCACACTACAACAGCAAAATTAATGACCAATGGCCGTGAACCAACGAAAGAAGAACGTGGAAAGGCCAAGGCGGTAAGTGGAATAATTAGCCGCCTCTAAACCCTCTCAAAACGGTTAGGACTGAGATGTTGAGACCGTGCCAAGTATAGGGCTTGTGTGTATCGACTTATTATAAGTAGACTGGTGAAAACCAAATCAAACTAACTTATATATACGGAGGGACCTAAGTGATGGGTAAACTTGTATCTAAAGATTCAATACCAAGTAAATTTTCTCCTAAAAACCCTAAAGAGTGTATAATATGTGGAAAAATGTTTATAGGGGCTTCTTCTAATGCAAAGACGTGTAGCCCTGAATGCTCTATTGCATTAAGTCAACAAAGGCAAAGAGAGCGATTCCATAAAAAGTATAAAAGAAAAGGCTACAATCAAAAAGGGGAAAATAACAATATATTTAAGAAAAATCCAGATAAAGAAACAAGAAAAAACTGGGTTTATTCTAAATATAGGAAAGATTATTGTGAATACTGCGGTAATAAAAAATTAGATACTAAATTAACATTTGTAGTCCATCACAAGGATGGGGACCCTATAAATAACCATCCTTCTAACTTAGTTACATTATGCCATAGATGCCATAAACTTGTGCATAATAAGACTATTAGTTTAGGTAAGGTATAGTCAGTACCGGAAATAATAGGAATTTCTGGGTAATACGGAATTTTGGATTCCTTTATGGTATGGCGGCAAAGAAGTTTGTCGAATACGCTTATAATAATTACGGGGTAATATTTTCATTAAGTGAAGCAAATCAATTTAGGCAAAAGTTTTTTGCCAAATATACTCGCTTATTACCATGGCACCATGAGCAAGAACTAATCTGTGAATCTTTGGGTGGTGTATACAATAAGTTTGGTAGGTTTAGGAAGCTACCGCTAATTTATTCTGCTAATAAATGGGAAAGGGCTTCTGCTGCCAGAAGGGCTATAAATACACCTGTCCAGGGCACAGGGTCTGATTTACTGCTATCCGCTGCTTTTCAGGTTCATAAAGAATTAAGAAAAGAGGGCTTAAAGATAGTAGGTACTGTGCATGATTCTATATTAGGTGAGTTTCCCGAAGAGTGCAAGGATTGGATTGTGCCAGAAATAAGGAGAATTATGCTACATCCTAAGACATTAGACTATTTTGGTATAACCCTAAAAGTACCTTTAGATTGTGACATAGGTGTTGGTCCATGGGGTACACATTAAATACCAATATATGGTATAAATTTTTTATAAAAATTTATAAAAAGGTATTGCATTTACTATAAAAGTGTGTTATAGTATAGTCATCTTATAAAGGAGGCGAAAACTATGAGCCTAAAGACCCTAAAGAAGGGCGACAAAGTAATTTTGCATTTGTTTACTGGCATTGGGATTGCCCAAAAGGAGATTACCGAAGCCAATAAAAAGACTATAACTGTCGAGACTGCTAAAGGAGATATCGTTTTTGACCGTGTCTCCGGTAAGCAGATTAGCCCTAAGCCCAAGAAAGAAAGATTCGCTAATTTTATTACCCCCGATACTGGTGACTTTACACCTCCCAGAAAGAAAAAGTCTGTGAATAAGACCGATTCTACTAAGAAAGTAAAAAAGGTCATCACTAAAAAGCGTGCTTTTAATGAAGATGAATATGGAGATGGGAACTAAATCCCATATAAGGGCTAATTAATAGCCCTATGGTCCCTTAGCTCAGTTGGTAAGAGCTCCCGGCTCATAACCGGATGGCCCTGGGTTCAAGTCCTAGAGGGACCACCATGGTCTGTTAGTCAAGTGGTTAAGACACCGTCCCTTCAAGGCGGTAGCATGGGTTCAATTCCCATACAGACCACCATATAGGGGTATCGCCAAGCGGTTAAGGCACCGGCCTTTGACGCCGGTAACATTGGTTCAAATCCAATTACCCCTGCCATTTGTGGAAATGACGGAATTGGTAGACGTGCAAGATTTAGGTTCTTGTGCTGCAATGCGTATGGGTTCAAGTCCCATTTTCCACACCAAGGGCCATAGGCCCATAGTCTTAGGTGCTGCTTTCATTTTCCTTTCTCAGTATCTTTGACACATAACCCTCTTAACCCTGCTTTATCTATTATGTACTGGCTCCTATGTACTGTCTTTAATATCTTTCATATCTCATTCATATAGATAAAGCAGGGTCATCCACGACAAGGCAAGGCTTCATACGGTTCAAGTCCGTAGTCGTGGCAGTATCGACAGGAGATAAACTGTATTTATAAACTATATTATTTTATCTATCCAAACCTTTCCTCCAGGGTTTCTTGCGGGTTGCATACAACAAATAATTGTGTTTCAAATCAGTAAAATACAGTTTATCCCTTAAACGATAGCACAAATTGTAATTATCTTGTTACTTATGTTACTTGAGAAGGGGCCCCTATAATTTGTGCTATTGTTTAAGGAGGATATAATATGAATATAAGCTATTCACGAGTTCAATCCTATTTAAGGTGTCCGTACTCTCATTTTTTAGGGTATGAGGTAGGAGTTAAACCTAAGAAACCGCAGCGTCCTTTGTATTTTGGAACAGATTTTCATAGGTTGTTAGAAGTTAGATCTGACCCACAAAAAGTGGAACAAGTCTATAAAGAAATAACGGATACATACTATGAAATACCGGCAAACTGGCAAAGCGATCTTGGGGAAAACTATTTGGATGACTTGTGGAGTATTTTCCAAGATTACAATAACGTATACAATAATGAAAAGCTACCAAGTGTAACCGAAAAAGAATTTGAAATACCTATCTTTGAACATAAAGGTGAGCCTTATTTATTTAAGGGCAAAATTGATGAACTGTACTTAAAAAAGAAAAATGGAAAAAAGACTATTAAAATAGGTGAGCATAAAACATTTTCTATTAAACCGTCCAATAGTGTATTGATTATGAATACTCAAAAATCATTATATGCAAAGGCGGTTAAATTTTTGTACGGGGTATTACCAGATTCAGTAATATGGGACTATATATGTAGTAAACCCGCCCCAGCTCCAGTATTTTTAGAAAGATCGGGTATGTTTTCAAAAACTAAGCTGAATAAAGCTACTCCTTTTTCTTATGTTAGGGCATGTAAACAGTATAACATTGAACCAGAAGCAGATATTGCAGCCGAGTTAATGGAGAATATACCTAACTACTTTTTTAGGGTTGAACAGGACTACCAACCTGAAATTGTAGACCATGTATGGAAAGGCTTTTTATATCAAGCAAAATTAATTGCCCGGTATGGAAAAACAAATAAGACAAAAAACATGGGTAGGGATTGTATTTGGTGCAGCTATTATAATATTTGCTACACCCAGATAACAGGAGGGAATATAAAATATCTGTTAGAACGTGAATATGAGATTCATAATAGAACAGATGTGGTAACAGAAGAAAGGAGAGTACAAAATGGGCATATTGGATAAAGTAGAAGAAATTGCAAACCTTGGTCAAAGAAAGTTTATTGTATTATGGGGAAAATCTAATACCGGAAAAACAGAGGTAGGTTCCACATGGCCTAAACCCATGTTGTATATGCAGGTAGGAGATGATGGAGCTAACACAATCCGTAAGAAAAAGGATATCATGGGTCTTCGGTGTGATACTGTACCAAGCTTAAAGGCAGGCTTAAAAGAATTGATAAATAAAAAAGGCGCAGGGTATAAGTCTATTTTTGTTGACACCTTTTCCATGATTACTAATATGTGGATTGATGAAAATGCCTTGCAAAAGAAAAAGAAAATGACCCAACAGAAGTGGGGTGATCTTAAAACCGATACAGAGGAATTAATTAGGATGTGTTGGGAATTAAGTGAATATTGTTGGGTGTTGGTATCCTGCCATGAGGCCATGGATTCTATTGACGGTATGGAGGATGAAATTCTACCTGATGCCCGTCCTATTGTAAGTAAAGGTGCAAGAACTTATTTAGAGGGTATGGCAAATTACGGGTTTCATACAACCCGATTAAGTAGAGAGGTGATTGAAAATGGAACTGAAAAAACTGTTGTTAAGTATGGTATGCATATTGGTCCCAATCCTTATTACTGGACTAAGTTACAAACAGATAAAGAAATTAAAGTACCTGCAACGATGATAAACCCATCTTATCTTAAACTAAAAAAATTAGGTATTTTTGGAGAAGATTAATATGAATACGTTTATACTATATGAAGCAAAAGGGTATAAGTATTTAAGGGATAGAAAAACAGGAGACAAAATTAATGTTGCTGTTGATACTGTAATTGCAAAGGGAATTGCAAGAGACAACCCTGGATTAATGGGTATTATTCATAGACAGCATCCAGAATTAATTGAGTGCGATGCCCTTCGGGTTTCCACATATAACATTTGATATTAGGAGGATTTTATTATGGCCAAGCGAGTAGTTAGTGTTGATATGACAGGTGTAGAAACCTTTTCTAAGGTTTCTGAGGGTATCCATACCGTAAGAGTAAAGGAGATTAATACCTCCACTACCCAGGCCGGTGATGACGCTTTGCAGGTTGTCTTTGAGGTTACTAAAGGCAATGATAAGGGCGGCCGACTGTTTGAGACTTTCACCCTGATTGATAAGGCCCTGTGGAAGTTTAAGGCTTTTCTCAAGGCTGTGGGCGCAAAGCATGAGGGCAAGATTAAGATTGATCTTGATAAGCTTATTGGCAAGATTTGCGACGTTGAGGTTTTCTGGAACGAGTATAACGGCCAAACCTATGCCAAGATTAGTGATTATTACCCCCTCGGCAAAACTTCCTATGACGATGATACCGAAGAGGAAGATGCAGATGACGATATGGATGAAGCCGAAGATGAAGAGAAAGAAGTTGAGCAGGTAAAGCCCAAAAAGAGAGGCAGACCCGCAAAAAAGGCTGCCAAAAAGCCCGAACCCGAAGAAGATGATGACGAGGATGAAGATGACGATTTTGATAACGATGACGACGATGAATGGGACGAAGATTAATTAAGGCCCATATAAAGGGGGGGGCGGGTGCTCCCCCTTTCTTTATAAGGAGGCTAATGTATGAAACGGTCCAGAATGGAACGAATATTAAACAATACAACCGAACGTGATCTACCCCATATATTCATACCATCGTATAATAGGCCGGATTTCGTGACGGGTAAGGTCATATTACCCAACTTTACAGACGAAGCTCTGGAGAGGGTTTATATTGTGGTTAGAGAAGAACAGTATAAGCAGTATAAAAGAGAAAACCGCAGCTTAATTAAGCGTGGCATGAATATGGTTTTTATACCACAGGGAGAAGTATCTGGCGTAGGCAGTACCCGGCAATTTATAATGGATTATGCCATAGAAAATCGGCTACCCTGCATTATGGATATGGATGACGATATAAGATACTTACAGTTTTTGTATAGCGGCAGGACTTCTTCTGGTGAAAAATGCTCTAAGCATACTGGTATTAAAGACTGGAAAATAGACCCTTTAATACCCCAAAAGGTGCTGCAACTTACAGGAAAGATAGCCCGTGAAGTATTTAGAAAGCATCCAGAGGTATTGCTTGGCAATATAAGAAAGCAGAGATTTTCACACCATAGTGAAAATAGTAATATACGATACCAGATAAATAAAGGCCCAACCCCAAGACAAACAAAGATACTCAATATGAAGGGTATTAAGCGGGCCGGTATACGTATGCCAGATGCCTTTAATTTGCATGGGGATGATATAGGTTTTGCGGCAGAGGTATTACAAAACGGGTATAGCTGCTTTAATATACCTTGCCTATGCTATGACTATGTGGACGAGAAAAATAATTCGGTTGTAAGAAACCCACATAACCCAGATAAAAATAGGCACCTGCATAAACTGGAATATGATGGGTTGATGCAGATGGAAATAAAGGACTACTTAAGAGAATCCTTTAAGTTTCCAGATGGGCAGTATATGTTTGGTGATATAGATTGGAGGGCGTACCATAAGTTGCATGGTACAAGATACTATATCAAGCACTGGAAAACAAAACGTAAATGAGGTATTACTATGCTTATTGTATTGGAAGGCTGCGACGGTTCCGGTAAAACAACCCTGGCTAAGATGCTGGCCACTCTATTTGATGCAAGCATCGTGCATTGCACAACCAAAACCCCTAATGACTATGAATACTTTCGTCGGATAATTGAAAGCTCCAAAACAAAAAATATTATAGCTGATCGGTTTTGCTATGGGCAGTTTGTATACCAAACGGAGGAAGAAAGAAAGCTGGATTTGCCTATGCTGTATAAGTTAGAGGCCAGTATGCTTTCTGTAAATGCAAAGGTTATTTACATGGACACCTCTGCTGAGTATGCATATTACAAGCTGCAAAATAGGGGTGATACCCAGCAAACTTGTGAGGAATTAAAAGAGCATATAAAAGGTTTTAATAAAATCTTTGAACTGTCCTCTTTGCAGGTATATAGATATAAAGTTTTAACAGGGGGTATTGAGGTATGAGCTATTACCTTAATGTAGATAATATAGACAACGCCTGGGAAGTCCTTATGGCAGAGCTATATAGCCAAAAAGAGGATTTTTGTCTTGACAGCAGGGATGGGGTTGTGGTGGGTGAATTGCTTAACGCCTGCATTACAATAAAAGACCCCACCCGCTGCATCCTTAAATCCCGTAAAAGAAAAATGCCCACCCGCTATGCCATTGGTGAGTTATTATGGTATCTGTCTGGCAGCAATAAGGTGGATGATATTGGGGTATATTCCAAAGTATGGAAAAACCTAACTGATAATGGGGAAACAGTCAATTCAGCTTATGGGTATAGGATTTTTGAAAAGTACGGATTTGACCAGATGGACTACGTATACAAAGTCCTTAAAGAACACCCAGACAGCCGACAAGCCGTTATCCATATTAAGGATGCAATTAATTACCTTGATTATCCTACAAAAGATGTACCTTGCACTATTGCGCTGCAATACTTTATCAGGGATGGTAAGCTGCATACCACAACTTATATGCGGTCGAATGATATCTGGACTGGGTTTCCCTATGATGTATTTTCCTTTACTGCATTTCAAACTATGCTTGCCTTTAAGCTTAATGTCGGTATTGGAGAATATACTCACATAGCAGGTAGCTTACATCTATATGAAAGAGATGCTATCTCCTATACGAAAAACTTAGAGGAGATTACAAATAATGAATCAGAAAAAGCTACTGTTAAAAGTGATTGACGATGTAAAAGGTTCAAATAAAGAAAAGTGGGTTCATTTTTGCTATGTACCGGAAGAAGTATATACCCGGTTCTTTAAGCGCAAAAGGAAGGAACTATTCAACAAGGACTTGGAAAGATGGGCCAAGGAAGATTTTAATATAAGTCTATCTATGAAGTTATTCTCTCATAGGGATATCCTATTAGCCTATATCATAGTGCTATACAAAAGAAAGTATAGTGAGCTATTCTATACTGACTGGGATAATGGAATAAAAAGCTCAAAATGGCTTAATCTTTGGGTTAGTAAGCACATGATGAAAGAAGTTGACAGTGCGTTGATAGGAGAAAACCATGAATAAAAAGGATTTTATTGCTTATAGACATGCAGCTAAGTTACCACCTATTGTTGCATTCGATTTTGATGGAACAATAACCTTGCAAGATGAATACCCCAATATTGGAAAGCCTAATATAGAGGTCATAAAAACAATTCGTGATTTGCAATTAAATGGCGTAAAGGTTATACTATGGACATGCCGTGATGGCGCAGTGTTAGAAGAAGCTATTACTTTTTGTTTGGCCTATGGCATTAAGTTTGATGCCGTAAATGAAAATTTATCTCTTATACAGGAATACTTTGGCAGGGATACCAGAAAAATTTATGCAGATTTGTATATTGATGATAAGGCAATACCTCATGTTATGCCACCCAAATTTTGGGCACATCGGTTAGGACTTGAGTTTAACTTGAAAGAGGGCATTCATCGTGCCGATTGAAAAAAGTATAACTAATAATATCATAAAATCCATAAATAGTATGCCTTTTGCAATTTCTGAAAAAATAAAAGGAGATGCTACATCAAGTGGAAGGTCGGATATAAATGCCTGTTATAACTCAAGATCAATTAGAATAGAGGTAAAAACCCCAGACCATAAAAATAAGGCAAGTAAGAAGCAAGAGCATAATTTAAGAAAATGGCTTTATGCAGGCTCTATTGTAATGGTAGTATATAGTGAAGAATCTTTCATTTATTTTATGGGTAAGATAAAAAATGGTTTATTAGGTAAATATACATATACAGAGAATAATGGGTGTATATCATGGATGGAAATTCCAAATATATAATTAAAAATCACTTAAAATATAAAGTAAACCCATGGGACCATCAAATTTTAGGTACTGAATATTTATACAACCATAACTTTGCTGGGTTATTTACAGACCCTGGTACAGGTAAAACAAAAATGACAATAGATGCTATTATAAATCGTGGGTTCAAAGTTGTTTTAATTATATGTACCGCTGCCGGGGCCAAATATGTATGGCCTAAAGAAATAGTAAAGTATAGCTATACCCTGCCAGAAGACATCGTACAGCTATGTGAAGTGTCTACCCATAAAAAGGTACTACTTATGCAAAAAAGCCTTGAGAGCGCAAAAAAGAATAATAAACAAGGCCCTTTATGGGTATTGGTAAACTATGAGGGCGTATGGCGAACAGAATTTGCAAAATTTCTACTTAAAAAGACAACTAAATTGGATTGTATTGTATGTGATGAAAGTCATCGTATTAAATCGCCGGGTAGTAAATGCAGTAGATTTTTAGCACAGCTTAGTAAAAAGACCCCGGTTCGTTGGGTTTTAACTGGTACTCCATTTGCAGAAAATCCAATGGACATATATGCACAGTATAGATTTTTAGACCCTACAATATTTGGTACAAGGTTTGCAGATTTTAAGTCTAAATATCAAAACTTAGATGTACACTTATCAGCAGCAGTTGGATTTCCGGTATTAGATAAGAAAAACCCCTATAAAAATTTGGATGATCTAAAGAAAAAAGCCTATTCCATTGCTTTTCGTATACCATCAACCGTTAAATTGCCCTCAGTAAATGAAAGAATAGTGGACTTTAATCTGAATAAAAAAGCTACAAATCTATATAATACTATGGTAAAAGAAGGTTTAATAGCCAATAGCAAGTATTATTGTGAAGCTGAAAACGCTTTAACAAGTCAGATAAGAAGAAAGCAAATTACAAGCGGATTTATTAGCGCGGTAAATTATGAGACAAAGCAAAAAAAGTTATTTAAGATAGGGGATGAAAGAAAAGAAGCTCTAAAAGGTATTCTTGAAAGTTTACCCTATAATGAGCCTGTTGTTATTTTTGCTCAGTATAGGTATGACTTAAAACAAATACGAAAAGTAGCAAAAGAAATTGGAAGAAAGTATAGTGAGCTGTCTGGTGCAGAGGACACAGAACAAGAATGGCAAGAAGGAAATTCCACTATACTTGGTGTACAATTTTCTAAAGGTTCAGAATCCGTAAATTTAACCCGCGCTCATTACCAGATATATTATAATATGACTAATAAGCTCGTATTATATGAACAAAGTCTAAAGAGAGTACATAGACCAGGGCAAACAAAACCCGTATACTATTATTACATAGTCGCACATTTAAGTAGCGGTAAGCCTTGTATAGATTCGTTAGTCATGGAAGCTATACAAAAGAAACAAGATATTGTACAGTATGTAATGGAAAAGGAGGGCACTATATAACATGGCAATTCCAAGTAGATTTCATAAAGGGGATAAAGTGTATGCACCCAGGTATCTTATATTTCCTGAAAGGCTTAATGCAAGATCACGATACCGATATGTCCATGCTGTAATCTTGGCAACCGGACATAAGAAAAATAAAAGACAAACCCCTATTGTAAAAGTACAATTTGATGATGGTCTAATAAAAGTTTGTTTATCTTGTGATTGTGATAGAGCATAATAAAAGGAAGGGTTAGCCCTTCCTTTTATTGCATTCTCCATGATATGTAATATTGTTTAGACCCCGATAAACCGCCTACGATTTCATTATAAATACTGGGCTTTTTATACATTAAAGATAATGCTTTTTTATACCGAGATTTAGAAGTAAAATAAAGACTGTATCTTTTCATTTTCTTTTTCTCCTTTCTACCCTGCCCGTTTCGGTTATTTTCAGGAGATAGTTCGATATCTCTGATAGTTAGCTATTTCCTGCTTAATGATATGCCCATTATCATCCCATTCTTTTATAATATCAAATTCCTCAGTCCAAATCAAAGATACATTTTTAATACGCTTATATTCTTTCATACCTCTATCCTTTCTACCTTCGTAACCTCCGGGGTGGGTTTTCGTTAGACGGGAACATTAAGGCAGATGTACCAGCAATCATCATAATTTTCGACTTCCCAGAAATAACCGCCCTTGCAGTATACGCTTTTTCCGCCCTCAAAATAGGTTTCTTTGTCAGAAAAATACCCGTTCTCGCAGCTTTCCAGAATACCGTCCTGCTAGCCGTTAAATTCGGGGTAATCAGTCAGAGACTTAAAGAATCTTCTAATCGCTGTTTTCCAGCTTTTACACTCGGTCATAAGGTCGGCGCAGAGGTTGTTGCAGTGGTCTTTTTTGACGATGGCCGTTACTTCGTACTCACCAGCAACCCCGGATTCTTCAAAATCATCAAAGTTATCAAAATAAAAAGTCTTCATAGTCTTTTCCTTTCCGGCCTTTGATCTGTCCTGTTCTTTACTGTGACTATATAATACCATATCAGTTTGAATAATGCAATAGAATTCCAATTAAATTATATACAAATTATTGAGGCTTTATTTGTTCAATATTTTATTGAAATTTTATTGTATTTTATAATAAATTGTGCTATTATATAGTCACAGTAAAAACACGGAAACACAATAGGCCACAGGCCGGGAGGTAAACATGACACGGAGAAGAGGTTATCCTTGAGGATGTGTTTTACTGGGAAGACGAAAAAGGAAAAACAAGAGAACAGGGTATCAACTATATTACCCATCAAGAAATGAAACAGTTTTCACCGATCTGTCAGGGATGAAACGCATTGCGCGCCAAACTGTTTTGCCCCGATGACATATCCCCGCCCCGGAGGACTATAAAGAAGCTGATTAAAAGTAATAAATCGTGCCTCCTAATAACAAAATAAAGCCCTCCTTAATGGAGGGCTTTATTGCATTAGTGACCTGCAATATATTTCTTATACCTGGATAGTTTTTCGGGTTGGGCATCCTTATCATCAAGAAAGGCTTTTGCCATAGCTGCATAAAATTCAGTAGTTCCACAGTTATTTCTTTTTGCTACTTTACAATAGTCAGAGTACATCATATTTATAGCAACAAAGAAATCAACTTCGTCTTCGCTGTATCCTTGTTGGTCCATGATCTGCTTAGCCTGTTCCATTGTATAATGTGGACCTGTAGAACCATCTGCATTTTTCATATTATTCACCCATTGCATTGCCTCAAACTGTGACAAAGGCTTTATATCCATATCTGCATCTTCCATTTCCTTATGATGCTTTATATACTGGGTGTGCTTAGGTTGATAGGACCGGTCCATGGTATCCTTATCGGGGTCAGCAAATCCTATTTTAGTTTTATGGTGCATCTCTGCACCGCCAGTATAAACAGGGGGTACATGGGGAGGATAATATGGCCAAGCCCTATCCTCTGGCTCATTGTCCCAATATACGGTACCTTCGATAGACCAGGGCATTTCCTTGCTCATGGGGTATACAGGTGTTCTGGTACCATCCCTGCCTACACTGAATGACCCGCTTCGCTCCATTTTAGGTGTCCAAGGCTGGCCATATTCATTTCCGTATAGGTCATAGGGGTTCATACCCATATACTCCATAAAAGTACCATCTTTACTTTGTGTTCATTGATTAGCACCCACAGCCAAAACCATTACCGCAGCCACACCCGCAGTTATTATAAGGATAGGGTGCGGGAACTTGGAAAGCGGGAACCGGCATAGGATTAATCCGTCGGATTAATTCAGCAGTTTGTGCTTCCTGGTTAGCAGTAATAAAGGCATTCTGTGCGCTCTGAGAAGCCTGGAACTTGAGGCCCTGGTTCTCAAGCTGCAATGCGGCAATCTTTTCTTGCTGACGTGCATTTTCCATGGAATCCAGTTTAGCAATAACACGGTCAGTATCATTATGACTGGACTGAATAATATTATTGGTATTCGTTGCCATATTGTATCCAACGTCACAGAAGCCACGCTCAATCTGACGCTGGGTGTCACAGCAGCAAGAAGAAATCTGGTTTTGAATCCCATTAAACCCTTGTAGAGTAGTGAAATTCACATTGTCAATGGCTCTTTGCGTATCGTAGCAGCATTGTGCCATCTGGGAACCCAAGGTATTAAACCCTTGTTGGGTCTGATAGCCCAGATTACAAATGGCGTTATCCACACCGTGGAAACCATTCATCAGGCTCGAATTCATAGAGTAAAAACCATCGCACAATCCTTGCTGAATACCACGGACTGCATTATCAAGGTTATTAAAGTTGAATTCGCTGCACAGATCACCGCGAGTTAGAGCACCCTGACCGGCAGGAGAATTTATTCCATCTCCATAACCTCCAGAGTTACCACCCCAACCGCCGCCAAACAGACCGCCACGGCCACCGAATATCAGGGCAATAATCAGAAATGCGAAAATCCAGGAGCCATCACCGCCCCACATACCGGAACCACCATCACGACAGGAAGAACCACTGTCTTGCCCCAGTGCGTAACCCATTCCAAAATCATCCATAATACAATTCTCCTTTTTTAGTATTTATATAAACTTGACTGCGCGCACCAAGTCCATACCATATTATTTAGGAAGTGTTATTCCCATAGATTTAGCAAACTGCTCCATATCAACACCTCTTTCTTTGAACATTTTCTCAGCGGTGCTTTTCATAGAAGCAGGGTCCTTGCTATTTATAACCCTCATTACTTGATTAAACTGAGGGTTACTTCCCATTATTTGTTGCAACATCTGCATAGGGTTCTTTCCATTCTGTGCCATTTGCATAGCAGCCATAAATGGATTCATATTAGGCATTGGATTATTCATTGTTCATTCTCCTTAACAGGAACTATACTTTTTTGTTGTGCGTCTTTAATACCTAACTCTTTTTTAATATTCTCTATTTCAGAATAAATATTTTTTATATCCGGTTTAGGGTCATACATTGGGGTAACAGGATTTTGTTCCTGTGGTGCAGTTATTACTTGTTGGGTTCCTTCTATTTGTGGCTGTTGAGTATTAGGGTTTATAACTTGATATACCCTGAAAATACTTTCTTTTAATCCAGCATCGTATACTTTGGTATATATTCTACCGTGGTATAAATCGGTTAAAATAAGCATATCACCGGAAAAGTCCGTGGGTATTGCTTTTGCTTCATCGTATGAGCCCACAGAAAACACTCTGACGCCATTTTGTGCGTTAGAAGGGTAGTTATACCCCTGTCCTGTTTGCATGCTTTGGGGAGAAGCCTGTGCTATTGATTGTGCAGGGATTTGACTTTGCATCATACCATAATTACCATAGTTATTTTGGTTATACCCTGTTCCATATCCAGGGTTATACCCATTCATAAAGCTGTTATACATTGTAATTATTTTCTCCTTTTTAATTCACTATTTTTGCGCTTTGTTATTAAATAGCACAGGAATTCATATTTCCCTTGGGCTTCATAGTCTTTTATAATTTGCATAGCTTTCTTTTTAGTGTAACCATATTCCCACCTAAGTTCTTTGCAAACCGTATCTATTGAAAATATCATTCTATACCACCTACCGATTATAGATACACTATACAATAAAAAGACCCATCTGTTGTTTACAGAATAGTCCTTAAAGTGTACTAAATGTACATGAAAAGGTATATAAATAAAAATACCACCTATAAAATAGGTGGTATCTTATACTACAATAGCTTATTAAGTTTCTTTAATATCTTTCTATGTTTTGCTTTTATTGATGCTTCACTATAACCTAATGTATCACCAATAAAACGAAAATCCTTTTTCTGAATATAGTGTAATCGCATTAGCTCTTTTTCTTCATCGCTAATCATTGACTTATTCAATAAGGCTTCAAATGTTTCAACAAGTGGAATATCTTTTAATGTATTACGGGTTTTTATGTGGCTTGTCAATTTAATGCCACCTCCCGTTATTTTTTGCCCAAAAACCGTCCACAAGAGGGACACTTTTTAGGGCTTGGACTTTTACGTTTTCTTGTTCTTGTGTACTTAATTGTTTGTTTTGCTGCCATGTCTTATCCCTCCTTTCCCTCATTGTGAATTGCGCTATCTTTGTATTGATTGCCTGATACGTTGTTAATATCGGAATCATTACCAGATACCTCTTGTGTAATTTCTTTTGTCTCTGTATACTCCCACTGACTTTCATATCAAAGAAACCCTCCTACAATGGCAAGATTTACAAGTATGCTAACAATGAGAGCAATAAACATTCTCTTATTAGTTTCTCTCTGTTGCTTTAATAGATTTATAATAACCTTATTTAATGCAAGACTTTGGTTTAGTGCCTCTTCTTCATTCTCCATTTCTTCAATATAATTTTCGTTCACATTATACCCTCCTTTGTTTTAAGGTAGTTTATAAGTTCATGTATTGCATTTTGTACGTTATCACTTGTTTCACATCTATTGCGGAGTTCATCAAAACGAGAAAATAAAGTTTTTATTTGTTCCTCATGGGCTTTTATAACCGATATGGTAGCATTCTGGGTTTTTGACGTTTCTTCAAGTTTCCGGTCTATTCTATTAATTCCTTCGAGTGCTTGTTCAATTTTTGTTTCCATTGAACCGCTTTTCCTTGCATTGTCCATTCGCCCCATAACAAAGGAACAAATACCAATAACACATGTTATTACACCGGCTAAAAGAGTTATAGCAGCGGGGTTCATTACAACAACCCTTTCCTACCCAGTACCGCAATCACTTCATCCCGTTTCATGGGTCTCTCCGGGCTAGTACCATCTACGATACCATTTGCCGTAGCCTTTGCCCAATGACCTTCTTCCTTGCTCCAGCTGGGTTCCTGGATGGTCTTGGCGTGGAGCTCTGCTTTCTGCATGAGCTGGTAAGCCTGTTTGTTAGTCATTTCAGAGATTAATTTTGCAATATCCACGGATTCATCCTCTCCTTTTAGCCTCCGATTGACTTCGGCGGCAATCTCTCCGTGCCGATTGTACAGGTAGTCTCCTGGGCACGCTTTGGCGGCGAACCACCGGTGAACCGTCATATTCTGTTTGCCCACCTGGCCTATCAGGGATTTATTCCCTTTCCATAGCAGTTCTTTGATATTGTTTCTCCGGCAGATATCCGTCAATAGGTCCAGCAATGCAGAATAGGCTTTGTCTGACACCGGCCAATCCGGCGCCCCACCGTTGTTGGCTACCTCAATGGTAATGGCCCGATGGTCGTTGGCGGCATTAGAGGTACACCAGGACCGGTTGGCCTCGTCCACATACAGGGCAATTCTCCCATCGCTTCCAATGCCGTAGTTGCTGCTGGCCTTGCGGGCCGGGTCGGCAAACAAGGCCCCGCAAGTCTCCACGCTGGCATTGCCTGCCATGCAGTGAATGGAAACGGTGTCAATCACGTGGTTGCGCCGGCCGGAATGGTTGGGGGATAGTTTGGTGTAGGTCACAAGAGGGCTGTTACTCATCTTCATCTTCCCCTTTCCCGTTGGTCATCTCCTCCAGCATAGATTCTGGGGTATCATCTTCTGGATGTACAACAGGCAAAGGAGCATTCTTTTCTTTCATAGAAATCCCCTTTTACTTAAAAAGATCCGCCAGCGTCTTTGTCTTAGACGTCATATAGGAACGCTGGATATCATTCCACTCGTCCATTTCTTTCTCCCAGCCGGTCCAGCCCTGCTGCTGCGCATACATGCGGGAGGCAATGTCTACGTCCACGCCCTCCTTCTCGCTGATTGCCTTGATTGCCATGCGATTCTGATAAAAACGATTTGCCATACTGATTCTCCTTCTTTGTTTTTAGTTTTTGTTTGCGGTTTCTTTCTCAACCTCTGGTAGTCCTGCTACACTCGTTAGCAAAGAAACCCCGGTTGCAAGAACTGATGCAGATAATACCATAGGCCAATTAACCTCTGATATAGCGACAGCAGCACCTATACAGCCGATTGCAGTTTGTGCAAAGGTTTTAAGCGCACGTCGGATAGCAGCTTTCCACCAAACTTTAGTTTTTTCAGACACAACTTTCACCTTCTTTATTGTAGCACATATTGAGAGGTTTATAAATACCAGAATTTAATTTATTCCAAATCCTGACTTATTGCCTAAATATTCCCACCCAGCAGGGTACTCACTTGGAGCATATACATTTGCAGTTTCTAAAGTTGATCTATATACCCCGTCTTTTTCTATGCAACAGTCTCCTTTGTAATAAGGGCTTTCTGCACTCTTAACATAAGGTTTTGCTTTCTTTGGGTTAGTAGACCAATAAAAACCCCATTGAGCGGGAAGCTCCTCTGGTTCTTGCGGATATGTCAAACTGTCATAAGGCTGCAATAGCCTAACCGCATTACCCTTAGCAGAAAAGCAAGTATATCCTGCATTAAAATTTAAGTATTGCTTTGTATTATCAAATCTTGGAAGGTATTCTTCCTGTTCTATAATATCTGTTGCTTCCATATCTGGTATATTACTTTGCAACTCTTGTGCAATCTTAAACCCAATTTGTTTTAGGGTATTAACTACAAAATCTTTATTATTCATGTTAGTCTACCCTTTCATAAGTTTCATAGAAAATACTGGGTTTACATGCGTAGAGCTCACCATGTATTCCACGTATAATAAAATCATTCATACGGGCCCTCATGTCACCCTCCGGCGTCTTTATACGCAAAGTATTATTTTCTATATGAATTATACCACAAGTAATTGCATTTGTAAACCACTTTGGAGGGTTTTTTCGCACAATTTTTATCGGCTGGAAAGCATCTACAATAATGGGTCGTTTTTTGTACCTCATACTTCATTTACTCCTTCCTTAATAGCATTAGCCAATTCTTCCCAAGTTATTGCCGGTTCCTGTGGATTAATAGGGATTTCGTTTGGTTTTTGTCTTTTTGTTATTATACCCCCAGAATTTACAAATTTCTCCTTGCTAACTTCTTCTGAATATGGTATACTTTTAGGAATATCCGAAGATAAATAGCCAACAATGTTATTTTGTTGATTTCGTATTATATAATAGTACATAGTTTCACCTTATTTAACTTTAATATAATCAATAACTCTTAAATTAGGTACATTAAACATATTATTAACTCTTTCTCTTAAATCACCGTAATAATTACTATCCTTTGATTCATGCCAGTAGGTCATATCAGTTCTTTCACTCGACCCTTTTACTTTATATGTAGTGCTCATTAGTCCATAATTATGGTCAATACCAGACAGAGTAGCATCATAAATATACATAACACCATTTTTAATCTCAAAATACCATGTTTTGTTACCAGTACTCCTATCAAGCTTAAATGCCATGCCCCATGCGTTATTATTATCAATTTGATTAAGTTCTATTGTTTTAATACCCAATGTAGAAATACTAATAGGTGCTAATGTTTCCATATCAATATATTTAAGAACTGTAAACGCTTTACTATCTTCTTTTGTGTTATCTATTGTATATATATCCTGTAAATAATTGTTATTAATATAAGCCCCATAACTGATTGTATCAGAATAAGATAGTAAGTGCACAAAGTTATTTCTTTTGCTTGTAAATAAAAAATTTTTTACAGGCAATGGGATATCTTCATCATCATCATTGTGTACAGTTATACTATTGTATGTGGAAGGGTCTGTTGTGTATATACAAGGGTCATTTGAGCCTCTATTTCCTTGTATATATAATATATTGTTATATAAGCAATAACAAGTATCTACTGCATGATATACGGTATTCCCATTATATGTAATAAGCTGTGTTACTGCACCAGAACTTATATCAACATCTAAAACAGTTGCATATTGCTTATCTTGGTAATTTGTGAAAATGGCAGTTCTATACCCTTTAGCTGTTTTTATTGTTCCAGTAATATAACCAACCTCTGCCATTGAAATTTTATTTAATAAAGACATCTCCTCGGTAGTATTATTAAATCTTATTGTTGCTATACCACTACCTGAAATAAGGATAGTAAAACAAAGAAATGTATTATCAGAATTTGAAAATATAGGGGTACACATACTAGTAAGATAGCTACCTAAGTCTATTGAAAAACTTTGTACTGCATTACCGGAGTTTTGTTTTAGTTTTTCAATATTAATCCTAATTAAAAATACAATGTTGTTTTTTATATGCAGTTTATAGATATATTGTGATGTGTATGCCCCACTCACTTCGTTTGGGTATGCGAATTCTGTATATACACTTTTATCTCCATACAGATCATATACATTTATTGGATTACCGTATATTTTATTAGTGATAGTTCCAAATTCTGGGTATGCACTGTCTAATAAAATTCTGCCATCACATTTAACAAACGAACCATTACTACCTATTTCTTTATCATAAGAAGCAGTAACAATATCTCCTATCTTATTTGCCTTTTGTTTTATGGCTACATCAGTTTTTTTAGGGGTCATCCATTTAGTGTCATTTGTACCGGCTATTGCTTCTTCTTCGGTTGCTTTATCTTCTATTTTAACTCTTTCATCAATTTGCCGTTGCAGGTTTGTTACTACATCCCCCTCTAATTGTCCTTTAATGTTATCAAACCATGTCTTAAAGGCATCTTCAAACTGTGCAAACAAATCAGTCGTATCTATATTTTCTATTAAGCTTGTAACCCAGCCACAAACAGAGGAATCGGGGCGCTTATCTGTAATAGATGCTTGTGCAATAGAAGTAGCACCATTAGCAACAGTAATACTCGCAAGCATTAGCTCATATATCTCAACGGTTCGGGTTAGATTAGGAACTTGCGGACTTGCATTGGGTGTACCAGTTAATACATCAAATTCCATAGAACGGGTAGAAGAAACCCAACGTAGTACAACGGCATCTATCCTATTAAGAGAACCATGAGCGGGTTGAATAGTTAGCGTATAGGGGCTATCATTCTTTGCCCAATAGCCATTAATCCACCCATAACCCGCCTCTATATTTACGTTCATATTTGCAGTAGGGCTTGATGCCTTTACTTGCAAATTTGTGGAAGGGTCAGGAAATACACCACTTTTAATCAATAAAGAAAAATACTGGGCAAATTCAGCAGCAGCATATACTCTATCATACTGCCCTTGCACTAATTCTGCATCAAAAAACCCGTATGTAAGTGCCATGTTATCTCCTCCTTTTAATTAATTGTGTGATTGTTGGGGCAGAATCGCCAAGTGTTAATATAACACTATAATCATCTTCATCCCAAGATTGTTCTACTTCTGTTATTTCAGTCGATACAGATATTGAAACATCTGTATCTTCTACGGTTATTCTATCGCCCAAAAAATAATCTTCCCCATAAGTATAAGCCCTTGCACCTGTCATCCTAACCTGGCTATTAAATGCTTCAACTTTAATTACTTCTTTTAATTTCTCTTTACCTCTTTCTGTAAGCATGTTATAGTATTGTTCGTCTGGTATCGGTATATCTTCCGTAGTCTCTTCCGTCTTATCTTCTTCTGGGCCGGTATCCCTTGTTTCATATTCATAAGTATATGTTGTTCTTTGTTCCCCAGTATCAGGGTGAGTTAGTACCTTTTTAATAGTACGTTTTATATTATATATAGTTTTACCGTCTTCTGTTGTTTCTTCACTTAATGATACTTCCGTTGTAGTAATGACCGCATTCCATGTTACAAAATCTTGTAAATCTCTTGCATCTACATATAGCTCTCTACGGTTTAGCCCGGAGTTTTCTGGATTTATATATTGTATTTTTCTTTCTGACCCTTCCCCCGCACCTGCTACAATAGCGGTATTACAATACTCTGTTGTATCTAAGTCATACCCCATTTCTAATACATCACTTAATTGTGATGATAATACAATAGGAGGTACACTATTTTGCTCTATGCTTCTGTTTGTTGCTGTACGAATAGTTAAAACAGCTTTTTTATTTCTTATATCATTTTTGAATTTGGCACTAACCCAATTTGCGGCACATATATCCTCTATTGTGGTTAAAAGGTTATCTCTATTGGCAGATATAGAAATAGAAGGACCGACAGATGGTGCATTTTCTTCAAGAGATATCTGTGATATTTTACGAGAAGATAACTCAGGAGATACTACATTAGATTGCACTAAGTTTCTTATATGATTGCTGACAGTGTCCGTCTTTGAATAAGCATCCCATACAATTCTTTTGAATAACCAACATTCATTGAATCGGCCACCTACTTCTAAGGTAAGCTCTCCATCACTACTCTTATTCTTAGTTACAGTTTCTATAACACCTATTTCATCAGTACCTATCCAAATTAAGTTATCCTCTTTTAGTAACTCCGTGTTTTCTTTAGTTAAAGGAGCCCATAGACCAAACTCTCCAACAGAAGAAAACCGTTGTGTCCATTGTAAACTTGTCATTTGATTTACTAAGCCTAACATTTCCATATCTTGGCTTAATACAGTAACTTCTATTTTCATTGGTCTATCTCCAAATACCCAGGGTTAAACCTTATATAAACTTCAAGATTTGTTATACCTTCTTCTGCATTATACCGCAGATAATTTGTGCCTACTGCCAAAGATAGCCATGAGCTGTCTAATGATCTGTACTTAAAATAATTGCTTTCAGTATTGTTTAATATCCCTCTTATCCGCCTTTGTCCTTCTCGTGTATCTACAATGACGGTTTCTCCATTATTTAGAGTTTTTGTTATTTCAATAAATTCCTGTGACCCAATGTCAGTTAATATAGGGTTTACCACTTTACCATGAGCGCGAAACTCTATAATATACCCTATATCAAAATCACCATTATTATCTACTTCTGCTATAAGACTGGGTTGCCTTATCCCAAACATTATACCTTCGTCTTTTGGTATAATTAGTGGAAAATGAAATAGCTTTTTTGTATATGCTACTGATACAAAATGTTCATCTTTATCTGTAAATAAAGGATAAGGACAAAACCCAGATATCAGAAATTTACAAATAAGATTATTGTTATCTTCATAAGTAGGTGAATAAACAACAGAGGTTTCAGGATAGAATTCTATACTATAATCATTTGCTATAAGTCTTATAGTTTGTTTTGGATTTATAAAGTGATTAAGTTTTATTTTTTGTTGTTTTACTTTATTTTCATCCCATCCAGCAATCCAACCTTGAATAGAGATACTTCTTGGCTCAATAGAAGTATTATAAACACTTTCGCCTATTTGATTTATATACTTAAATGTATGAATATCTGATTCAGTTTGTCCTAAGTCGGCTTCTCCTAACCAGTATTCACCGTTTGTCATATTTATATTTATTTCTTCATTAGTTGAAAGATTTACTAAAGTTAAAGCCTCTATCAAGTTTAATCACCCCCTTATCTATACCCTAATGCGAGTTCTTGTTTTGCTCTCTTAAAAGCACGTGCTGCTTTTACCGGGGTTAGTGCTTCTGGTGAGTAGAAGTTATAAGTATCTCCCCCACCACCATTTCCACGGGAACTGTTGTATGCTCTATTCTCTTGTGCGGTCATAATACGTTCACCCCTATGTACTTTGACGTACATATCATTAGGAACATAGTCTAACCCGGAAGCATAGGAACCTGAATTACCACCGCCAAGGCCAAGTAGCTCTTTTGCCTTGCTTTTTGCTTTATTAAACTGGTCTCCCAGCCAATTTATTTTATCTTTTACCCAGCCTGTAATACTGCTCCATACAGATTTGAAACCGTCTAATAGACTATTAAAAGCATTTTTTGCAGCATTAAATAGTTTACTACCTAATCCTTTTACAGTATTAACAACGGTTTCAACCGCTCCTTTGAACCAACTTGTAATTGCATCCCATACAGTAGAAGCGGCCTTTTTAATCATGTTCCAGGCCCCGGTTGCTGCGCTGTATAGTGCAGAGCCTATGGATGTTATAATATTTACTACTGCATTTAATGCGGTAGTAACAATAGTTTTTATACCTTCCCAAACAGTAGTTACAATCTGTTTGACTGCATCCCATAGTCCTTGCCAGTCACCACGTACAATAGCGGAAAAAGCATTTATTAGACCTTGTATAACACCCAATACAGTAGAGATAACAGTTTGAATGATAGTAAATGCGGCTTCGACTGCTGTCCGTATACCAAGTAAGTTATTGTCCCAGATATATTTTATAGTGCTAAGTATAGTAGATATTATGCTTGATATGGTAGACATAGTGCTTGATACAAACTCTCTCATACCGGCAAAGTCTGCGGCCCATGCAGCAGCCATAGCAGCCACAACACCTATTATAGCTAATATCGGAGGGGACAACCCGGCTATTGCCGTACCTATACCGGATATCACAGGTTGTAATGTGGTAAATGCCGTAACAACTTTACCTGCTATCATCATCAAAGGACCAAGTGCAGCAACCACAAGACCAACAGTAACAATAGCTTGTTGCATACCAGGGTCAAGATTGTTAAAGGCATCAACTATTTTTTGGAGCCAATCAACCGCTGCCTGTATGTATGGTAATAGCACTTCACCAACAGAAATACCCAATAATTCAAAAGAATTTTTTAATTGACTTAAAGAACCACTTAGGTTATCATATTTTTGATCTACTAATTGTTGCATTGCGCCAGCGGTATCCGTTGCTTGATCTTTTATACCGCCAAGACTTGTTATAACTTTAGGTCCTAAGTCCTCCCACATAGTGCCAAATAATTCTACACCAATGCGAGATTGTTCTACTGGGTCCTGTATAGAGGCAATAGCTTCTACTACTTGGAAGAATGCCTCTCTTGCTACGTCTCCACCCTGGGCAAATTTCTGGGCCATCTGTTCATAGTTCATACCCATGCTTTTGAAAGCATCTATTGTGGTATTAGAACCATCAATGGCACGGATAGAAAATTCCTTTATAGCATCACCAATCTTATCAAGGTTAAATGCTCCATTTTCCGCGCCTGTTGCCATGATATTAAACATATCTTCGGCAGATAAACCCAGTTTTTCAAATTGGACAGAATACTCATTGATATTATCAATAAATTCTCCAGAAAAATCAAGACCTTTTTGCTGACCTGCAACTAATAGATCAAATGCCTCTTGCGAAGTAATACCAAAGTTTTCCATTAAAGTATTAACAGCTCTAATACTTTCAGGAACTTCGGTTCCAAAGGTATCCCTAAAGGCAATGGCATTTTGTGTTACTTTAGTTAATTCATCTTCACTTAGTTCGCCCATCTGTTGCCGCACTGTTGATATGGCATCTGCGACATCATTCATGTCTTCACCAAAACCAGCGGCATATACGTTTTTCATAGCATTTTCTAAGGTTTCAAATTCCTTAGAAGTGGCTCCGGTAGCAGATTTAACTTGAGAAAATGCGTTTTCAAAAGTAGCAGCGGACTTCACTGCCATTGTACCAGCCCCCACAAGGGGGGCAGTTACACCTAATGTAAGCCCTTTACCAAGGGTTGTAAACCCTTTCCCTAATCCGGTTATCCTATCCTTAGTTGATAAGGTTTTATCATTAAAGGAACTGAATCCTTTTTGTACTTCATTAAGGGGTTTTGTAAATTTTGTAGTATCAAGTTCTAAGTACCCAACAGCGGTACCCAAATCAAATGCCATATATTCTCACCCCTTTTCATATTTTTTATACAATTCTGTAAAGTTGCTGTAATGAGGCTTAAATACTATCTCCTCCTCATTATCTAACTTTAACATAATAATAGCACATGCTTCATCTAAGCAATAAGCGGTATAGGGGTCCAATTCTCCTATTAATTCAGAAGGTCGAACGCTATACCGCTGTGACATTGCAATTAAAGATAATATTTGCTCACTCCCTACGAAAGGGCTCCAGGGCTTTTACCCCCTCTTGAGTGTAATTAAACACTGCCATATACTGTTGATCTGTTAGGTGAACACCGGCCTCTTTTAGTTCCTTATAGGAGGGTTCAACAAATGCAGATTCACAAATAACTTCAAGAAGTTGGAGAACTTCACTCATGGAATTTTCATTTCTATCATCCATGCCTTTACCATTAAACAGCCGGTTTGCAGTAATAACAAGGCTATTAGGAATTTTACCATTAGACATTAGAGACAGCATAGAAGGGCGACGTAGACGCGCATAAAAAGATTGCCCTTCTGAAAAATCAGGAAGTTTCACAATTTGTCCTTGGCTATAACTAATAAGGTCCTGTATAGAAGTAGGTTGATGGTTTGTATACTCCATTATGTATTCCCTCCTTTAACCCTTTGTAACCGTGGGCAGTTCATCTACATAAATAATCTCATAGGGTGCTTCATCTTCCGTAGGTGCAGAGTTAATAGTATACTCAGGGGCACGGAAAGCACCGTCTTCTGTATTCAAAAATACGGGAGTTCCTTGACAGTTAGGATAAGAAATCTTTTCATATCCGGTTATAATACCCGCCGCATTATAAATACTGGAATAAGCATGCAGCTTAAAGACAGTGCCCTTTTCAGCGGACCCAGCAACAGGGGGCTTATAACTTGCAACACCAAAACTGGCATCTGTATCAATTTCAGAATCGTGTTCTGCATTAGACCAGTATTTAATAGTACCCCCCTGCAAAATCTTAACCATTTCAGGGTTAAATACGTTATCGGTCAATGTAATAGTATTGCCTGTAACAGTTGTATTACTGGGCTTTTGTGCAATAAGACGTCCTTTTACAATAAGTTGTACTGCATCTTCCGTTTCAGAAGTGGGATTTACCTCAATAGTAGAAGCAGTATCAAGGGCAATTTCATTTTCTTGTCCAGAAACTTCCATAGTAACAAGGGCCACGTCAATAGTGGGTATCTCATTACCTCTCTTATAAGTAGTTGCCATACTTTAGCCTCCTTAATAGAATTTTTTATAATTTCTATATTGTATAGAAATCATGTGGGCCTTAACTGTATCATCATAGAAAGAAGGGGTTTCATAGTGCATTGGCATTATCATTGGTTTTAACCCTTCCATTATCGTTTTAACTTTATCTACATACTGCTCTAAATATGTGAATTGATTCTTAGGAACGTAGCACATAATATCATATAGTGTTCTTGTGCTGCTAAAATTATTATATTGGTCTGTCCCAGAATCTTTAACAACAACATAAGGTGCAGTACATTCCCCTGTATGCTGTGCAGGAGTATAGACATCAATCTCATTATCTCTTAAATGAGCGTAAATATCCATTAGTCTTGTCTTTTCATGTTTCATGTCTACCCCCTTAACCTAATCTATCCATAAGATTTTGAAAAGCTGGCATAACCTCCGAATCCCCTACATGCCTAACGGTTTCATCTATAATTGCATACCGCTTCTCATTTGCAAGCTCTAACCAAATACCATAATCTACACCATGAGCAAGCCTTATCCTATACCCATTAGACACCGCTTGAGAATCGCCCTTTAATCGTTGCCTTGCTGCGCCTGTACGATCTTGCCACCTTGCATTAGACTTAGCACTATTTTGCATAGCTAAGGCACCCTGATCTGCTAAGGCACTAACTGCCATGTCAAATTTATTCTCCATGGAGCCAAGTTTTTGCGCTAACTCAGATGCGTCGAACTTAAAACCGTTCATACGACTACCTCCAAACTAATATCAAGGGCTATGTTCCATTCGTACCAATTATTTACGCCAGTAACGATATATTTTTTACCGTTGTATTTTACCCAATCATTTTGCTTTATATCAATTTCAGGGTTATACAATATCAATATAGCAGGACTATCTTTTGTTTGTATAGAAGAATCTTCGGAACCTACAACAGTAATATGTGACGATGATGTATGATATATCCCCTTAACTTGGGTAGTTTTCACTTCTCCAGTAGGCTCCTTAAAACCATTTAGTACATCTCTATTAAACGAAAAATTTATCCCATATATATCTATATTTTTACGGATTTTATATTCTTCAAACTTAGGGGCTTTCATCTATTTCACCCCTTTAGTATACCACTATTAGTTGGCCTATACATATTTGCAAGCCTACGAAAGTATTGTCCCATATCGGCGGTTGTTAAGCCATTAGCAGATATGTTAGTGCTTTCTGCCTTAATACAGAGACAAGTATAAGCGGCATTTTTTACATCACCCTGAGCTTCCTTTAGGTAATATTCCAATTCTTCATCAGTAAAAAAGGGTATATCATTTTCTCTCAATATGAGCTTTAGGTTTTCAATATCTGTCATAAATGCCGCCCTCCTCTGTATTAAGTAAACAAATTATCAATAAGAATATTTTTAAGTGCTTCTTTATTGCTTATACCGGATATGTCTATATCATAATCTTCCGCAAGTTCTTTTAGTTCTTTGAAAGACATTCTATTTAGGTCATCTACACCTATATATGTATCATCATCTTGTATAGAGCTATGTTGTTCACCAGGGATATCCATATCAGAATTGGGTGAAGAATGCACTCCACCCAATCCGTCTATGATGGAATACCCCATGGCTTTATACAGGCTATTAAACGCACCTTTACTAACTGTAAAGGTCTTTACGCCATTTGTAATCTTTACCATAGGTATTCACTCCTTTAATCCAATCTGAATTTGTAGGTAAACGTCTGTTGAACAGCACCGGAACCCCAATTTGCATTTACAGTAAAGGAGCCGCTAACTTCATCCCCAGTAGCATCTTTCAATAACTTTATAAGAATAGGCTTTCCACCGTCATCCTCTGGGTCAAGTTCTTTACCCCATACATTTAGGGTAGAAGAACTTAGCTCTGCATCTTCCGGGGGGATTATCTGCATTGCAAAATAGTAACCCTCTTGTTCAGCGGGAACCGTTCCATTAAACCCGGTATATCCTGTAACATGGTGCAATGTACCAGTAATATAATCCCCGTTTACTCCAATACCATACTGCAACTCACTTGTTTTTTACCAAGTAGGTCCTGCTCCGGTACCCCTACCAATTCAACAGATGTCAAGGATTTGTCACATCAGCAATAAATATTTGATCTGCTGCTTCAAAGCTGGGTAGAGAAATCATAGAAACCTTGGTTTCCACATTAACAGGGTCGCTTTTCGGCATAGTAGTAATAGCAACACCGGTATCAGTAATAGATACATTTGCTACACCGCTGGATAGAAGGTCAGATTCCTCCGGGGTAGTACCAAACCAAGTAAACCCAAGATTACCAGTGGGGAATAGGACAAAGGTATCATCGGGAACGTACTTAACCGTAGCACCGGTATCACTAATGTATTGCTTAGAGTTCACATAGACTTCAAGCTCAAGTTCCTCCATCAGAAGGGCCTTAACCTTATTGTCAGATACAAGGATATCACCGCCGCCGTACACATACACCGCCTTAGAAATAGCCTCATTCTTCTTAATGTAGGACCAAGTCTTTCTATCACAGACAGCACGGGTAGGCTTTACGCCGGTATCCGCTTCAATCTTATCCTGCCAAGTTTGGATGTCCGCTAAGATATCGGCTGTGGGGTCGCTCCAAGACTTAGTGACAGTTGTCTTATGGCTGGGAGGAACGCCATAGTCATAAGCATAATTCTGTCCATTGGCAGTAATAGCAATAGAGCCAGTGGTTAGGACCATCATCCGCATCATTTCACGACGAGCGCGAGCGGCTTCAATTAGACGAACTTCATCATTAAAGACACGGTTCAAAACACTGTCAATATAAGCAGTATTTTCAGTTTCAAGAACCATATTTAGTTGTTGACGTAGTTCTTCATCAATATAAGTAGATTCCTTAAAGAAAGGCATCTCAGCAGACAGACGGTCAAAACCGATACGGGGACGGGGGACAACACCAGCATCAAATGCAGAGGGCTTTAGAACAATAGGCCGCCCAGCCGCACCTTTTAGCCATTTAATATCGAGGCCAAGTTTCTTTTGTGCAGGCCACAGGGTTTCACCCAGATACGGGGGTCTGTCTTTGCTATACTCTTCCCAATAAGCGGAAAGCTCGGGGGCAGTAACAAGATCAAAAATAGTAGCCATCTATATTCCTCCTTTGTTATTCTTATAATAGATTAGTCCTTTAGGAACCACACACGGCCAGCAAGCTCTGTCTTTCTATCAGCAGTAATAGAACCAGCCGTTGTAGAATCCATGCGGTTTAGGTTTACAAAACCCCAGATAAGCAGGGTACCATTTGCATTACCGTCAGTAACGTCTACATCATGTAGCAGGACACCAACAGCAGGGTTAGACGCATCCTTTGCGGCCACAAATGCAGTATCACAAGCGGTTAGATCACCATTAAGAGGGGTACCTGCCTTAACAATCTTTCTCCCATCTTCACCAGCAATACCCACGGTTTCATTTACAATAACTCCAACGCTCATTTGATTCTGTACATTAAATAGGATTTGAGACGGAGCTACTGCGGTTTCCTTAATAGTACCGGAACGATTTAGCATACTTATTCACTCCTTAATTTTTGAAATATGGATTTTCTTTAACTGTATTTTTAGAGGCACCTTTTGCCAAACGAGAACCAAGAGAATCCTTTTCTTCTTTGGATGCTTTTTGTCTTTTATGCCCTTGACTATTGCCGGTTGTATTATTACTTTTCTCCTCCTCTTTATCTTGAAAGAAGGTAGGACACTTCTCTTTTACTATTGCAATAGCGGCATTAAAATCCGTATCATCATCCATTTTAGATGCTACCAAAGTTGCAACTTCATCTATAAATTCTTTTTTACAATCGCTATTAATTAGAGCAAGCTTTCTTTCTGCAATAATTGCGCGTTGTTCAGCAGCATTTTTGCTATCAGTCATTAGCTTTATAGTATCGTTTGCTTTTTCTGCATCTGTCTTAAAATTCTCAAGGGTTTTCTTTGCCTTAGTAACACTTTCAGAATCTTCCGGGTCAAGACCCAGCTCTCTTAATACTGCCCTTCTACCCTGTTTCTTTTCTTTGGAAAGTAGAGCTTTTACTTGTTCTTGAGTAAAAGTTTTCTCACTGGTAGTCTTATTATCCTCATGTGCATTATCTAATTGAGAATTGTCATTACCAGTAAAATCACCTTCGCCAGATTCTGCAAAGAATTGTAGTCCAAGGTTTTTTAGTTTACTCTCATACAGCATAGTAATACCTCCTATCCAGAAAAATGTCTGGTCATATTTTAATCCGGGTTTTATACAGACCGGTTTCTGTATACGATAGTATACAGAATAATTATGCAAAAGTAAAGCGGTTTTTGTATAATTATGTAGTCAAATAAAATTATTTTGTTTTCTTATCTTGTACCCATTTCTGATACTGTTTAGATAGTTTTAATGCTTTAGTATTCTGCTTATTACCAATAGGCTCAAGGCCATTGTCTACCCATCTTGAATCATTTTTACTTTTCATCTTAATACCTCCGCCGTTATATACAGTATACCATCCTTTAACTCTGTACTTATGATCTCCATAGACGAGCCTTTATCAATTAACACTTCACCTAATCCAGAATCTATATAGCATTTACCTATGTCTTTAGGCACCTTAATAGCTATAATCGTGGGCAATTCTGATTCATTTCCGTCTATACCGCGTTGGCTAAATTCTTTGGCTATGCTTTCTGCCTTTGTTGTAGACAAAAATCCTTTATCCTTAAAGACTGTACCTACCAATCTATTAGCTATTTCTTGTTGGCTTAGTTGTGGATTAATACCCAATGTTTTAGAATCACACCCACGCAAAACTATCTCTTCTGTATCTTTATTCATAGCCTTAGAGAGCACACTAATAGAATCTTTATAAGCATTAGTCTTTATTTGCCATCTTAAATAGGCATTTATATCATCAGAAAACATCATGTAATCATCTAAGGCATCTACTATATCAGGACTATATTTTAATTTACTTATCATTTTTCGTATATAGGAATTCGCATCTTTCCTATTCATATCCTTAAAAGTAAAGCTCTTTCTTTGTGGCTTTACTTTTGGCGGAGTATATGCTTTCTTTACTTCATCAACAATACCGCCATAGTATTTAGAGCCTTTAGGTGGGCTACCAAGTATACTTTTAACTGTTTGCTCTATACTATATCCGTTCTTTTTTGCAAATTCTACCACATTTTTATAAGATTTATCCCATTCATCGGCCTTTTTCTGCTGTGCCTTTGTTAAGCCTTTACTTTTTTCTTGCTTTACTTTACCATATAAATCCTCCATATATTTATCTATACCTTTATCACTTTTACCATTAACCCAATCAGCCAATCTATCAGATATATCCATCATACTTTGCCCTTTTGTAATAAAGGTGCATCGTCCGTTGGGATGGTCCATAGGCAGCTTTCCTTTTGCAAAAAACTTTCCATCCCTTTCCCTGCAAATTTCACATGTCCGTTTCCCTGTCCCAGAGTGCCATATATACCCATCAATAAAAGGGTTATTTTTAACTGTGGCCTCTAAGCTCTGTTGGTAGGCGTGTGCTGGCATCGTTCTGGCCAATCTTTGGGCACTATAATCTATCTTAGATGATACACCCGGATATACTTTCTTCCAGTCCCAAGACTTTTTTGCTTTTGGGTCTACATACTCTTCTAAATCTTTAGCAATATCAAAGGCAGACTTATTCATGGATACGCCATCGGCTATTACTTTATTTATATCCTTCTGTTTATGCTGTACATCTTTCCATAGTGCTGAACTTAAAGACCAATCTCCATCATATACCTGGCCCGTTACTATACTTGATATTACATCATTAGGAACACTGGCATAGGATCCTTCTAATTTAACAAAGCCTAACTTTTTTGCAAATTCTTTAGCAGCATTTATTGGTCCTTGTGTAGTTTCTTTTGCTTTTTGTTCAATTTGTTTACCAATTTTATCCCGCATAGATTTATATTCACTGTCTAATAGCTTCTTTAATTGTTGTAATTGCTGCTTCTTTAATGCGGAAGTAGCAGTACCATTATCAGGAATACTCTTTAATTTCTTCTTTACCTTATCTGCTACTTGTTTATAAGTATTTGCTATCTCCTGTTCTTGTTCCTTAGTTAGTCTATCTCGTAGCTTTTCAGCATTTCCTAACTTAAACTCGTTCATAATACTTTACCTCAATTAAAATAACCCCGCCCCGTAAAGGGCGGGGCATTGTGATAGTCCTATTTACTGCTCCTGTTTATCTGTATCAGCTTGTTCGTCATCGGTAGGGGTATCACCCTGAGTATCGTCTTGGGATTGCCCCTGGTCCATTTCTTCATTATTATCTTGGGTATCATCTTGGGCATCCTGTTCGTCACTACGATCTATGGGAGGTGTTAGGCTATAACTACTCTCCAGCAATTCACGTTCCATTGCTATTTGTTGTAGTTCTGCCATAGCTTCTGAATCAGTCAGATTTCTCCACTTCTTCATATAAGACATCCTACTCATAGTTTGAGCATTTACCTCTTGGAGATCAATAGTCTTTTCATCTGCTTCATCATCAGGTATAGGATATTGATTATCAATAGTCACTTCGTATCCATCATCAGGCAAAGTAAACCCATCTAAATAAACTTCCGCTGCCTTTGGATACAGTTTACCGCCAGAGATTAGAATTCTAACTATCTGCTCAATAGCAGGACGCCATGCAAGCATCTTTTCTTCACAACGAACAATTAGGCTCCAGTATATTGCCTTTAGTGTCTTTCCGCTTGTTACAACACCCTGCATAGATTCTGCGCTTATATCAGGCATATCAATACTTTCATACATACTTGCCCGTATACGTTTTAGGGTAGAATCTACGGCCGAGCTGTACCCCAAAGACGTTTCCATCATACCAACGCTTCCGGTAGAACCATCTGGACTATTGGGGTCACTTGACAAATCCCAAAATGCACCAGGTGCAATAGACAAGTCTTTTGTTGTATTGGGGTTTATGTCTATGGCATATCGTATAGGATTCATACCCGATCTTTCTGAATCTATATCCCCATTATTTATACGGCTATACCAACTTTCACTGTCAGACAGCTCTTCTATTTCACTAATACCATCCAAGTCACCGGTCAAGCCATCGTTTATAATAACACCGGCAGGAATAACCCCCTCAAACAAGGTGGGCCTTTCAGGTATTAGTTCTTCTTTTAGATTGCCCAGGCCATCATACAAAGCCTCATTTATCCAACATATATTTGTATTTTCATCAAGCCAATACTTTTTCTTATAAATTACTTGCTCTGCTTTGTTATCACTGTCTAAAACAGTATAGAAAGCGACAATTTTAGTTAGTTTATTGATGTCTGTTTCATCTGTTTCAAATATAAATTCAAGACTTGGAATAAAATCAATAGTTATCTTCTGTTTTACTTCATCAAAGTTTACAAACCATGCTATTCTTTTTCCAATAAAACAGTCCTTAGCAGCTTTAACCAACTTAGAAAAGAATCCTGTATCCTTTATTATACTGTTAATATAGCTTTGGTAGATACTGCTTTTTTGTTTTACTTCCTCTTTCTGTTGTTCCGATGCAGTTTCTTTATCAATAGGTACTTCAACCCATATATCAGGGTGCTTAGAAAACAAAAATCTTGCTTCTTTATTAATTAGTTTTCTTGCTTCCTTAAAATGTAGATCAGATGACTTAAAATCCGCTTTCTTATTTTCCGGTGTAAATGGAGCGCCATTCTCATAGATGTCATAATACCCAATGATATCTCTAAATTCAGACAAAATTGTACTGCTATACAGTCCTTCGACTTCCTCAGAGATCATCCCCCAAGGTATTCTTAAACCATTTACAATAAAAGTAGAATCGTTAGCCATGCTTATTCCTCCTCTTTGCTTTTAACTTTGATAATATATCATACAATACAATATCGGTTTCTTTATTATGTGCCTCTATTTTTCTATTCATCATTTCATTTTTGAAAGCCTCATATATTTCCCAAGCCTGGCAGCTTTGTCTGCATCCTATACGCCTATTTGGACAATCCGTGTGGGTTTTCTTGTCATAGCAGGGTGAATCTATATTAGATAGTTTTATAGCCCTTCCTCTCATGCTATATTCCCCTTTCTGCTATTCCTTGGGATGTATTTTATATTAGCAACAGTATAATTGTCTAATGCGTACCATATAGCAGAGAAAGTATGCGGGTCTATGTTAAATTGGTCATAGATAAAATTGTCTTTCGTATCTTTAGCGTATGTTAAAGTGCTTAATTCTCTTATAGTATTTGTACAATTACTGCTGCAAATAATCTTCTTAAACCTTTTAATCTTTCGTGTATTCTCAAGTCTACTCCCTGCTGCTTTATGGCATGGCCGTATATTAAACCCGCTTTGCCTGTAATACTGAATTGCTTTTGGTTCTGCATTATCAGCTATTATAGGCACATTCTGTATACCAAGATTCTTTAGTTCCTCTGCTGTTTGGTCATCTGTCATGTGGTTCTTATAATACTCCCAATAAATATACAAATATTTTTCTCTATCATCAACAGCACAACGAATAACCGCATTATAGGAAGTTTCAAACCCAAAGTCGAACCCTGCAAACTTATATTGATCTGGTATACCTTTAACAGCTCGCATAACCTTATCATGGTCAGCGGTTGTAAATTGCGGTAGCACTCGTATACCATTTAGACCAAATTGACCAAGTCTTGCCACTCTGTACAAATCAGGGTCATACAGTTTCATCTCGTCAAGGTTTGTTATGTAGTCCTTTGGTACAAAATAATTATCGCTAACCACACTATGATGATAGTATACTCTATTGTGTACTATGGTGTGTTGTTCATATAATTCTTTATCATCAAGTATAACAGTTTGTGTACCGTCTTCGTTTGTATGCTTAAAGAAATGCTGATATACCCAATTTTCAGTACCCACAGGATTTGTACTTAAAATAAAGTGCATGCTGCTCGTAGGATGACGAAGTCTGCCCTTTAATTCTTTATAACCTGCATACTTAACTTCACTTGCTTCTTCTAACCAAACAATAGACAAACCATTAATAGACTTTAGTTTACCAGGCTTATCCATGCCCTTAAATATTACCTTTGACCCATTAGGGAAATTAAGCTGCATCGGGCTTATTTTGTACCGTACTTTGCTACTATTCTTTTTATTGGGGTTATACTCAAGCATGTCTATATCTTCTAATATCTCAATAAACAAATCAAAGCAGGATTCTCTTATTGTATCATAGACTTCACGTACCACAAGTATTTTTCGCTTTTCCTGTAATGCTTTTAAGATTAGCTTTAATACAATATGGTAACTCTTGCTTGAGCCATACCCACCCACCAATAAATACTCTGGATAATCCCAATTAAATACAAAGTCTTCAAACCTTGGGTTTATTGCTTTATGAATTTTCAATACATCACATCCCAGAGCCGAAACGGATCCTTTTTAGTCTCTCTATGGTTTTGCTGACATGAGGTACACAATACCCAGTTTCTTTCTTAATATTAGATATTGCACTATACACTGTTTGTTCATTTGCATCAAGAACTTCTGCTATCTCTGATACTTTCAGATCATTCCAGTCATCATTAACAATAGACCACATAATTGTTCCCTTTTTATAGTAGTTTACAGGTACTTGCATATTGCACTTTTGTACTACCTCTAAGCAACGTGGGCAAATATCAGGCCCATATCTACTCCCGGCAGGTTTATTGGTCTCAAAGCCACAATTAGAACAAATATATTTATTATCTTTTTTAATCCAGAAATTCAAATCCGGCAGCGGCATAACTATTCTCCTTCTTCATTTTCGTATTCATCAGGTATACATAGTTGGTCAGTATCATTAAATGTAATATCTTCTGGCTTTGCTAATATCACTTCACCGGTATTTAATTCTACTATACCCTGAGTATAGGATACCTGGCCTCCTTCTTTTGTAACAACATTTCTTGCAACTAAATAAGAAGTAAATTGCCAATCGTGAAACCAACCTTCTCTCCCATCTTTTAAGGTAACTGGGCGTAGATTACCTATCTCCATTTACCCCACCTCCCCCAGCCAAGGACGTATATTCATACTACCACACTTTATACAGTGCATATAACCAAGAGGATCAATATATACCTCTCCACTCTTTTCTTGACAAGATAAACAACGGCACCCGAACTTCTTTCTACTCTGTCGCCGTAGTTTTGGCATACATTAACACTCCTTATTAACAAGAATAATATTCAGGGCACATACTACCATATTGAGGGAATACCTTATCTTTAGCCCCTTGGCATTCACCGGCTTCATTCCAATAACAATCAAATTGGGCGCATTTAATAATTTCTTTAGAATGTGTATAAGTATACTTATAGGAGTATCCAGAGCTAACGATTTTATTTATGTCCCCATGCAGATACAGGCACGAGCGGTCTATACTATTCCTAACTAATGCAGGGTCATTTTGTATTTTCCAGCGATAAACCCCGACCTCATTTGCCCAACGCTCTAATTTATCATGTTCGGCAGAATCCAGTATATTAGATACTACATTTACTGTACATCCAGAGTGGCGCAAATCTGTCATAAGCTGTATAATACCAGCACATGGCCTATTATTTTTATACGCATAGTCTAAATTAAAAAGCACTAATTCGCTTCTCATACTCTTATACCCCCTTATCCAAAGGCAATAGCAAAAATTAATACAATTAGTATACCCCAAATTATACAAACCATTTGTAGTATTGCTTTATTAGAATTATTATTCACATACAATGAATATTTATACACTATATTCGCTAATTTATGAATAAATTTACTAATAATTCTTATAAACCATTGCATAAATATCCTCCAAATGATTACACCCTGTATAAATATCCTCCAAATGATTACATCCTGTATAAACTCAAACTACTTTGT
>ERZ857693.699-NODE-699-length-49949-cov-6.589309_pt1 | contig 49949 bp, 52 predicted proteins | sample MGYA00519765_ERZ857693 | MGnify/ENA primary metagenome ERZ857693 (study PRJEB31778, sample SAMEA3449354) | human gut metagenome | biome: human gut; feature: human-associated habitat; material: faeces | place: United Kingdom | collected 2010/2012 ... | reverse complement strand
GGCTCTTTGTCAAGCATGGGGGTAATCCCTTATATATATCGTGTGTGATTTGTAATCACACACGATTTTTATATAGTATCACATGATAACATTATTCTGTTTCTGAAATTTTCAAAATTCCTATATCCATAAGCATTTCGCTTAATTACTTTAATCTTATTATTCATTCCTTCTGTATATCCGTTTGTATATGGGCAATCAAAACTGTTGAGTATGTATTTCGCCCAATTGGCAAGTGTAATAAGTACTGAATTGAATTCATCCAGTTCACTGACAGAGGCAGCATTAATAAATTTACGAAGTTTGGGTTTGGCTTCAGTACTGCTTTTAGAGTTCATAAAGTCATAAAAAAGTTCTTTTAAATAATAAGCCTGAGCGAGATCGTTTGATTGTTGTAACATTACTTCAAGAGCCTCAAGATTTTCTTCATTTAACTTATCCTTATGGGCGAGAATTAATTTACGGCTTCGTTTGAAATATTTTCTCTTTGAAGGATGCATCTGTTTTTGAATTCTAATTCGTACTCTTTCGGTAGCACCGGTTACCTGCTTAACCACATGAAATTTATCAATAACAATGGTTGCGTTAGGCAACAGCCTCTGTGCAATATCCTTATAAACCTTGTACATATCCATGACAAAGTAACGAACATCCTTACGGTTTGGAAAGTCTCTTAAGTATTCTTCAAGCCTGTATTGAGTTCTGGAAGGAAGAATGTCAAAAACTTTATGTTCTTTTGGTGTTGTCAGAATGGAATGATATTTATTTCCACCCGAATTACCCTTAAACTCGTCAATTGAAAGAACTAATGGAAGGGTTTTCGGTTTCTGGTGTTTGATGTCCTTGAGTCGCCTGAAAATAGAGGAAACGGATATTCCCAGCTGTGATGCGACGTTTGAAACATTAAGAGAACTCTTTAACAGGTGTATTGCTTCAAAACATAAACGTGTGGTGAGGCGGCAGTTCTTAGGAAGAAGCGAAAAAGGTTCCGTAAAATGTCTGTTACATGAATCACAGTGATACCGCCGTTTTCTGTAATGAAGAAAAGTATTTTTTCCCATAATAGAACTGTCTTTAATAATGGAAGTTCTGTAATCGTGAACTTTGTTGGTTATGGCTTTACAGTGAGGACAGACACAGTCTTTACGCTTTAACATGAAATAAATATGGTTTTCTTTTGATGTATAATCAATATTTGTTATAAAAAGGTCTTTTATTTCCAGTATATTTGAAATATAATCATTGTTAGGCATAGTAATAATCTCCTTTTAGTTTTGTGGTGATTCTATTATAAGAGATTATTTTATCTATGCCTACTTTTTTTTATAAAAATGTCACAAAAGATAAAAAAGGAACTATACCTTACCCCCAAGTAAAGTATAGAACCGAGAAAAGTTATGAGTAGTAGTGAAAGTAAAATGGCAACAGGGGTTGTAAAAAAGATGCTGTTAACAATGGGAATCCCCATGATTTTTTCTATGATGCTTCAGGCATTATACAATATAGTTGACAGTGCATTTGTATCTAATATGAGGGAAAATGGTGAATTGGCATTGAATGCTTTAACCCTTGCGTTTCCGGTACAAATGTTAATGGTTGCAGTGGGAATAGGAACAGGTGTAGGAGTAAATGCACTTATTGCTAAATGTTTAGGTCAGGGAAATCGTGATAAGGCAAATAAAGTTGCGGGAAATGCAATATTTCTAGGAATAATTATTTATGCAGTGTTTCTGCTATTTGGACTGTTTGGAACAGGGGCCTATGTAAGAAGCCAGACTTCCAATAGGGAAATTATCGAAATGGCATCAGGTTATCTGAAAATATGTTGTATTGCATCTTTTGGAATTGTGTTTTATTCCCTATATGAAAAAATAATTCAGGCAACAGGCAGATCAATGTATTCAACTATTGCTCAGGTTAGCGGGGCTGTACTTAACATTATTTTGGATCCAATAATGATTTACGGATTGTTAGGTTGCTCGGAACTTGGGGTTAATGGAGCAGCTTATGCAACAATAATCGGTCAGATTGTATCTTTTGTTCTGGATTATATTTTCCATATTAAGTTTGATATAGAAATAGACAATGGAATTAAATATATAAAACCTGACAAAAAAATTATATGGGAAATTTATACCATTGGCTTGCCGGCAATTATTGCTCAGGCATTAATGTCAGTAATGACATATGCCCTCAACATAATTTTTGGAACTGTAGATGAACGTGTTGTTACGGCATATGGATTATACTATAAAATTCAGCAGTTTATATTATTTGCAGCCTTCGGATTAAGAGATGCCATTACCCCAATTGTCTCTTTTAATTATGGTATGGAAGATAAGAAAAGAATTAAAGACGGTATTAAATACGGACTTATTTATACATTGGTAATTATGTCAATTGGTTTAGTTGTTTTGGAAATATTTGCAAATATATTTACATCAGTCTTTGGATTATCAGGAGAAACTGAATCACTTTGCATAAGCGCAATCAGAATTATATCTTTGAGTTTTTTGTTTGCAGGTACAAATATAGCGATGCAAGGTTGTTTTCAGGCATTGGGAGATGGTATGGCATCTCTTATCATATCAGTACTTCGCCAGTTTTTGTTAGTAGTTCCGGTGGCATGGTTATTCGCGTTATTGGTAAAGTATGTCGGAGCACCACAGTCAGTTTTGTGGATTACGTTTTTAATTGGAGAAGGTTTGTTAGCTATTGTGTCAGTAATTTTAATTAAACGGGTTATAAAGAATAAAGTTGACGTGATAAATTAGACCTATGCAATAATGTTTCACATTGTTTTCACAAAATGAGCTTTATTTTTAAGACTATTTTAAGGTAATTATTTTAACATACTCATATAACAAAAACTTGATAAAGAGGATGAGGTTATGAGAATTACAAGAGGAATAGTTTTAATTTGTACATTAACATTGGCAGTTTCTCTTTTGGGGGGATGTAATGGAAACTCAGATTCATCAGCATCTAATGGAACCGCAGCCACAACTATTAAATCATTTACAAGGTGGCTCATATGCTTTGCTTCATCTTCTATAAAAGAAAGGTTTTTGTAAGAAGATGGTGCAATGACTGAGAAGAACACTAATGATGTAGAAAACAAAAAGGCAAATAATTCCGGCAGTAACAAAAGATATAATAAGACCACGCATTGTGCTTTTCATGTTGCTCTCATCATAAAAGGCGATATTTATATCTCCCTGAGTACTTGTAGTTTTATAATATCTCAGATTATAGTTTGAAATAGTGCCATGGCTTTTCTTGGCATTAAGTGCAGTTTTAGAGAAAGTTGCAATATCTTTTTCTGAAAAGGATATAAGTACTATGTTGCTTCTGACTATCAATCTGGCGTCCATCAGAGGTGTATTTTAACACGAGAACTACTGAAGAATTAATTGGTGCAGGTTCTCTGGAATTGTTATTGTCTGTTGGAGTTAAATCATTGTCGACAGCGGTGTTGTTGTTTGGGGTGGATTTGTTATTGGTGTCAGAATTATCTTTTATGTTCCCCGGATCATTGCCGGGAGCCTGCATAGGTTCTTCCAGACTTCGTTCAAGGCTCAATTTGCAATCCTGTTCCAGCCTTGTGTATGTAGAAACACCAATATAGAAAAAAACTGCCAATAGTACAAGAGTTACCAATGACATAAATATGAAGATAAATTTATGCTTTAATTTTTTTATCAAAATGTATCCCTCATATAATAATTCCAACAAATAGCCTACTTTTCTGACAGTAGAAATTTTTACATTTGCTTTTAAAAACTGTAATTTTTTTCTTAGAAAAGAAATATAAACTTCCACGTTATTGTCCTCAATGTCTGCATCATATGACCAGACATTTACAATTAAAGATTCTTTGGTGACAATCTGGTTCTGGTTTGTAAGAAGATATTTCATTATTTCAAATTCCTTTGCTCCAAGTCGTATGTTTTTGCCACCAAATTCTAACTGATTAAGAGATAGGTTAAGCGTAAGATTTCCCATTGTTAAAGAATTAATTATAACCTCACATTTTCTTCTGGAAATAGCTCTTAGCCTTGCAAGCAATTATTCAGGAATAAATGGTTTTGTCAAATAATCATCAGCACCGAAATCAAGACCTTTGATTTTATCCTGCCATTCGTCTTTAGCTGTAAGCATAGGAATATAAAATTAATTTATTAAAAATAAGGAGGTAAAAAGAATGAAGAGGAAAGGAAGGGTTATAGCATTATTTATGTCTCTTGCATTGATAGTCACAGGTATTAATGCAGGATGGCAGACAGATATTGTTAAAGGTGCTGGTATAAGCAAAAAAGGTTATAGTAATTTAAAGAGTGCAGGAACTTATAACGAAAGTCTGAATGCGAAGTTAAAGGTAAAGAAAGGTTATAAATTATACTACACAACGAATGGAAAATTTAAAGCAAAGAAGGTAGTAAAATCAGGAAAATCTAAAACAATAAAAATAAGTAAGACTACAACCTTGTCTGTATATGCAATAAAGAACAATAAGAAGATTATAGTAAAGAAAATTAATAAAATTGCAAAGAAAAAAGGAAAAGGTTTTGCAAAATATAAATACATTATAAAAAAGAACAGTCAGGAACAAAGTACGACAAAAGCAGTGGAGAATGTAAGTGAAACCCGTTTACGGGTGAGCCGGTAAAACAGGGCAAATAGAAAAAGCCCTTCAGGGCTAGCCTGAGGGCGAACGCGGTTGGCGGACCTTTCAATGCCTCTTTAGAGGCAAGCGGGAAACAGCGGCTTATAGCCGCAGAGCAAACCACCAGCTGAGTTGGTGGTCATGATTTGCTTTGTTGCTTTATATGTTTTTCTTGCATATGTCGTTTAGACAGCATTTGTCGCAATATGGCTTAGTTCTGGCGGTGCAGACGGCACGACCGTGATATACCAGGCGGTGACAGAAATCGCTTCCTTTTTCGGGAGGGATTATTTTCCACAAAGCCATTTCAACTTTCTTAGGTTCTTTGATGTTATCTACTAATCCCATTCTGTTGCAAAGCCGAATACAATGGGTGTCTGTGACAATGGCGGGTTTTCCGAAAACATCTCCCATTATCAGGTTAGCACTTTTCCTGCCTACTCCCGGAAGTTTCAGTAAATCATCCATACTGTCAGGAACCTGACAGTTAAATTCATCCCGCAACATTTTCATACAGAGGCTGATGTCTCTTGCCTTACTGCGTCCAAGACCGCAGGGACGAACAATCTCTTCTATTTCTTCTACCGGTGCATCAGCTAAAGCTTCAATGGTAGGAAATTTTTCGTAGAGTGATGGTACAATTTTGTTTACACGTTCATCTGTGCATTGGGCAGCAAGACGAACACTGATTAATAATTTCCATGCATCGTTGTAGTCAAGGCTACAGGCTGCATCAGGATATTCTTTTTCTAATCTTTCTATAATTTCAAGGGCAAGTTCTTTCTTTTTCATAAAAATAGTCCTTCCTAACTTAAAAAATGTAAAATTTACAGAGAATATTATAACATTAAATAATCAAAGTTTTTATAGGAAAATATAAACTTTTTATATGAACTGTGATAAAATAAATTCATAAGTTTGAACGAGGAGGAAACAAAATGAACGGAGTTCATTTTCTATGAATGTTTCCGACGAATAGCCGCCGACCGAAGGGAGGGGGCAATACATATTGAACAAGGAGGAAATAAATTAATGGAGAACAATAATGTAAAATTTTCCACATCACAAATGCTTAAGTGGATGGAATATGTTGCTGACATGAGGCAGGTAAGCCCGGAAAAAATTAAATTATTAAACACTTGCGGTAAAAGAAGAAACGTGTTGGCAACAATAGCAACTCACAAAATGATTTTGATTTTTGCTGACGATACACATTCAAATATTCTTTATAAATGTTGGGAAGCAGGATATGGGGATTATGAAATGTATTTTGGAACAGGATATGAACCGGGAGAAATGAAGCACTGCAAGGTAAGTGACTTGATGACAGATCCAATAAGTGGGCCGACAGTTATATTTATTGTTAATGAAAATACAAGAGAATCTATGATTTTCGGAATGAAGAATGAGAATTTCTCAATGGGAACAGTTAAGTATGTAGGCCATGAAATCAGATCGGTTATTATGAATAAATTAGAGTTGGATGTAAGCGATGTTGCGTTATTAGTTAATGCAGAAAGTATCAGTATTGAAGCATCAATGGTAGCTTACGAGGGAGTTATTATTGCAGGGGAAAGAGATAAAGGTTCCCTTAGAACAATGGAAGAGAATGTTTCCAAGTTTGGTGTTCACAATATCGAAATAATATCTGATTTAGAAGAAGAAACACTGAAAAAACTTCCTACACCCCGTGTGGCATTTATAGTGGCACAAAAAGAAAACCTTGAGAAGGATATTAAGACATTACTTGCAGTAAATCATAATATTAAATTCATTTTTTATACGTTGGAATTGGATATTTTAGCAGATATTAAATATATTTTGGAAAAAAATGGTGTAGATGTAACGGAGGTTATGCAGATAACAGTTTCAAAAACTGATAGAAACAGCGTGTTTGTGGCGCAACCGGCACCATGGATAATTTCAGGCGAGGCAAACTAGAACAAAATAATATATAGTTAAAAAGAGAATTTGTAGTCATTAATAACGAATGACACAAATTCTCTTTTTGATTTTAATAAAAATATAAAATAAATATATTGACAACACAAATAAAGAGTGATAATATAACCTTACCAAAGACAAAATAACAAAAAGTATATAAAAAAAAGTTCGCAATATGTGACTTATAGTTTGCATAATATTAACCTGTAGCCCCAATATACTTTGAAGATTTTGTTTGGAATAAGATAAGGAGGTAGAAGAGTATGGATGTTTTCTTGCAGGAACATGGTAAGACTATTTTTATCGCAGTATGCATTTTGCTGTTGGTAGGGGTAGCCTATGTTATAGGGCCTGTAATCAGCAATGCTGTAAAGGGTGTAGTTGAAAGTTATGCAGGTTCAGTTACATTTGATTCAATAGCTGGAAAAATTCCGACAGGAAAGTAGGAGCATTAGCTTCCAATTTTATTTAGTAATACACCAAAAAATTACAGAATCGGGGAAAAAGTATGAGAAAATTATCACTACCGGACAGAGCATTTGGTCAACTTTTAAAATATATTAATGATGATGATATTACGGATATTAACTGGAGTAGAAACTTATGGGTTAATCATCTAAAAAAAGGACGGTATAAGATAGAAAACTTTGTTTTGGATGATGCATTTATCCATCAGTTTTACACCAGAATTAGTAATCTGATGAATGTTCAATTTAATAAAAATAATCCACTGTTAGAAGCGGAAACAGAAAATTTGCGAATATCTATACTTCATGATTCCGTTACTAACACAGGGATTAGTATAAGTATTAGAAAAACTCCGGCTGTTAGGAGAATCAACAGAGGCAGAATTATTGAGGAAAACTATTGCACGGAGAAAATAGATATTTTTATGGAAAATGTTATACGATCTCATTGCACCGTGGTCGTAGGGGGATTACCGGGAGTAGGAAAAACAGAATATGTAAAATATCTGACCAATTATATTCCAGATTATGAAAGAGTATATACTATTGAAGACAATCTGGAGTTAAGATATGGGGCAATTAATCCTGAAAAGGATTGTGTAGAAATTAAGGTTAGCGATAGTTTTGGTTATGCGGAAGCTTTAAAAGCGAGTAAAAGACAATTACCAACATGGGTGTTGCTGGCTGAAGCCAGAGGAAAGGAAGTCAAGTATTTATTAGAGAACGTTTCGGCAGGCGTTCACTGTCTTACTACCATTCATCTGGACGATGTCGGCAAAATCCCCGATAGAATCAGAAATATGGGAGAACATATTAATGAAAATGATGTTTATTCCTTTATTGATATAGGGGTTCAGCTGCAGTCAGTTGTAAAGCAGGGAGAAAAGATAACCAGATGTATTTCTCAGGTTATGTGCTTCTTCAGAAATAATGAAAAAAATGAAAAACTTTTAATATATGAAGACGGAAAAATATTAACAAAAAAACTGCCGGAAGACGTATTGAGAAAATTTAAATTAGCGGGGATAGATGATCCCTTTACAGGGAGAAATATAAGTGAAGAATAAATGTATAAATATAATCAAAGATTCCTTGAAAATAGTACTTCTTGTCTACATTGTATGTCTTGTGTACAAACTTAGCATAACATCTGTTGTTATTTGTAGTGTGGCTGCTATTATATATAATGTTTTTTATGAAAAACAGGAGAAAATCAGAAAATATTATTTAAATAAATATTATGATGTTGTTCAGTATATGGAGCAGATGATTTACTCATTTAAGAAACAGCCGAAGATCAGGGAAGCATTGTCAGATGCTCAAAAAGTAAGTACAGAGAGAATGAAGGAAATTATTGAAGAAGTACTGGTAAGCATAGACTCAAAGGCTACTGAAAACATTTATGAGGAATCACTTGATATTATTGGGAAAGAATATGACTGTAAAAGGTTAAGATCATTACATAGTTTTCTGATTAAAATTGAGAAAAATGGTGGAGAGTACGAAACATATATAAACATATTGTTAGAGGACATTAAAGAATGGAGTGACAGATTATCTTTGTTTATCAGGGATGTTAACAGGGTTAAAAGAAATGTTATTATATCTATATTTTCAACTTTAATAACCTGTGGTTTTATGGCATATCTCATTCCAAAAGAGTATCAATACACAAATCATATAATTTACCAGATTGTGTCTACAGTTATGATAATTTTAATGTTGCAGATATTTTTGACAGTTAACAAAAAGTTAAATTATAACTGGATAAAAGAGAAAGAATTAATGCCTGAAAATATGGTTATGAAATACTATTCTCTGGTGGAACGGGGACAGCAGGGCAAAAGAGAACTTTCCCTGTTAGAGAGAATGTCCTATAAGAAGGCAAAGAAAAGTCTGGAAAATGAAATAAAAAAGGCATTTCCGGATTGGATAAGGGATGTTGCAATTAATTTACAAAATGAGACAGTACAGTCGGCAATAGAAAATTCCTACGAAAACGCTGCTTTTGTGTTGAAGAGACCTATTAGAAAATTATTAATAGATTTTGAAAGATATCCTATTGGAATTGAACCATATGACAATTTCTTAAGTGGTTTTGACCTTATGGAAATAAAATCTTCCATGAAAATGTTTTATTCAATAAATCAACTCGGAAATGAACAGTCAGATAAGCAGATTGATGCCATCATTGACAGGAATAATAAGATGACAAGACAGGCGGAAGAAATGAAAAATAAAGACAGAATCGGAATAGCGGGAATGTTTTCAGCAATACCAATGTTAATCGGAGTAGGAAAAATTATGAGTGATATGGTTCTAATGGTTATTGTATTTACATCATCCATATCAAATGTAATTAATGGAGGATGAATATGAAGTTATTATTGTCACAGGCAGGAGAGTGTTTTGTGTATGGAATAATACTACTGTTTGTTATAACAGGTTTTTATGAAATACTGCAGACAGTGACGAATATATAGTGAGGGAGAAAAGTATGGAACAATTTATTACGGAACATGGGGGTATTATAATCAGTGGAATTATATCCGTTATTTCAATAATACTTATTTTTATGGTGGTCATTGCGGTTAGTAATATGGATGCTTATGCATTGACAGCTATGGGAGGATAAGCATGGATAATTTCTTGGAGGAACATGGTGAAATACTTATTTACGGCATTGTGTCAATTATTATGATTATATTGATTTGCAATGTATGTCAGGATAAGTGGAGAATGCTTATTCCGGAATATAATAATAAGCAGAGTAAAAACAGTAGCGATTTTATTAGAAAAAATTTTGAAAAATATCCTGTTATTCAGTCAGAGGATATTATATATGTAGAATGTATGAAGCAAAAGTTTGACTTTAGAAAATATGTTACGGCACGGGACTGTAATGGAAGGGATATAAGTTCAAGATTAATAATGTATGGAAAAGTTGATATGTCAAAAGTGGGGATATACAAAATAAAATGTAGGGTAAGCGATGACAGGGAGTTGTCATGTACGAAATATATAAATGTAATAGTGGAGTAGAAAGATGAAAATAACAATAGAGATGTTTTCTACAATTATTGCTATTACGCTGGCATGTATTTTGTTTTCATCGATTATAAGCAGTAATAATCAGATGGCAACAGCGAGAGATTATTACAATGTTGTTGTTAACAGAATAGAGGACAGTAATTGCAATCAGGAAGTAATAGATGATTGTAGAGATGAAGCAGATAAGCGGGGATATGAGTTAAAAATAGAAGATATGACCGTTAATGAGGAACAGCCAAGTAGACTGGTGATACTAAAATACAGCATTACATTGCCGGTTTTTAGTTTGTTTGGAGAAGAGTTAAAGAAAGAATCAATAATTGAGGGGTATGCAAGATAGTATGAAGAAAATCTTTATTGCGGAAATAATTATGGTGCTATTCGGAGTGATAGTTATGGGAGTTACTTCTGTAGCAGCTTATGAGGGCTCGGGGACAAAAGGTAAGCCATATATAGTAAAAAATGAAAATGATTATGCGACGGTTCTTACATCAAAATCAAAAAGTGGATGGGTATACATTGCAATTGGAAATAATATAACAATTACGAAAACAATTATCGTTCAAAAAGGTAAATTTCGAATATATGCTAAAGACCAAAGCAGAACAATTAAAAGATCCAGTGATGCAGGTAGCGTAGTAAATAAAAATCCAAGTTATTGCATGATATTGGATGGTAGCACCCACATTGAATTCGGTAATTATAAATTAAGTGGTTATGTTATTAATTTAGACGGAAATCGCTCGGATTTTGAAAAAAGAGGAGTAAGGAGTTCAGGATGGATGTATATAAAGGCAGATGCAAGATTGACGCTGAATAATAATAGTTCCCTCAAAAATGTAATAAATAATAAAATAAAAGCAGATGGCTCAGCAATAAGATGTGTAGGCGAGCTGAATTTAAATGGAAAAATATCTAATTGCAAAGGAGTGAACGGAGGCGCAATTAAGGTACAGGGAGGGAGTCTTACTGTTAATTTGAACACGGAAATAAGTGATTGCGAATCAGTTACTGAAGGCGGAGCAATATACGGATATCTTGGATGCAGTGTAACAATGAAGGGGGGAGCAATAAGAAACTGTAAGTCTGCAGAAGAAGGCGGTGGCATATTTATTAGCGGACAATCAGTTTGCAGAATAAATGGTGGTACTATAAGTAACAATGAGGCCGGCAAATCTGCAGGAGGTGTTTTCGCAGGATATGGTGCAAGCCTCTTTGTGGGAACACAGGGAAACGGAGGTCCGGAGATTTCTTACAACAATGCTAAAGGAAGTGGTGGAGGAGTAAGATGCAATGGTGGAGAAACGGATTACGCCGGAGGTGTTACATATTTTTACGGCGGCAAAATAAAAAATAATTATGCCGGAAAGAATGGTGGGGGTATATCCTGTGGTCCATCCAATCCAAAAATGGAATCCAGAATTTATCTGAAGGATATTAAAGTGGAAAATAACAGAAGTGTTAATGGAGGAGGAGGTATACGTATTGCTGAAAATGTTCATGGTACATCCGGGGGCAGTATTATTATACAAAACTGCACCTTTAATGGAAATGATTCTCGAAGCAGTGGCGGCGGAATTATTTTGTATAGTAATGTTGAAGCTACTGACAGTGTTTTTTCTAATAATACATGTAAAAACAATGGTGGAGGAATTAACATTAACGTGGGTGGAACATTACATATGAAAAACAGTTATTCTAGAGGCAATAATTGTGGGGAAAATGGAAAAGGAGTATATGTTTTAGGTCTTTTTAAAATAAGTGGCAATACATATATGGATTCACAAAACGAGGTATATCTTACTAAAAACACATACATTGATGTTGTAGGAAAATTGAATAAATCATCAGGATTAATTGCTGACATCAAATCAGAAATAAATGATAATGGAACGAAACTGGTAAGAGCTAATTACACAGGAACAACGCCGTCAAAGGAATTGTATTACAATGATGTGGCAGATAATGAATATAATGCCACGGGCATTGAAAATAAAAAATATAGATTAAGCAGCAGTCCCAATAAGGTCTTAAGGCCATCTGAAAAAGTTAATGGAATAACAAATGAGTGGATTATAATTAGCGAAAAATATGAAATAAAATATAACAAAAACTGCAGTGACAATGTAGTTGCTTTTCCTATTGCAAGAAAGAAATTCTGGAATGAGGATGCAATTATATGGGAAGATAAGATAATAAGAAAAGGCTTTACAACAAGTCAGGACAGGCATTGGAACACTAAAGCGGATGGAATGGGAGAATGTATAAAACCGGCATCAGCATACAAGAAAAATGCCAATGTGCAATTGTATGCAATATGGGAAAAGGCGGAGGTTACATCTATAACCATAATACCTAAAACCAGATATTTCATAAAAGGACAAAAAATAGTTTTAGATAAAGATGAATTGCTAAAAAAAGTGTTTGTTAAAGATAATTTAGACACGGATACAGTTTATGATTTGAGAATTACGGAAATAAGTGATATTGAAACAGATATTGTAAAGGGAGAAGATATTAAACCGGAAAATTATATAACAACCAAGAAGTGCAATACATACACAGTAACATTGGAAACCAAAACAAAAAACGGTAATGTGACTGCAAAGGCGACAATGATTGTATATGTATTAGAGTCGCCTGGTGAATGGACAGGGGTAAGATTTGTTTCAATAGATTATTTAGATACATTAACAACCGATTCAAAATGGTATAGAAGCCTGAATAATATAATATCTCTCAGTCTTAAGAAAAAACAGGGCGAGGGATTGTGTATGATAGATATAAATAAAGATAAGGTAAAGGAATTAAAAAGCAGAGTTAAAAATAACGGATATAAAATAGACGGCAAAATAAATAAGATTTTATCGGATGAGTTAAATATACAGATTAAATAAAAGTTAGGAGTATGAATGAAACAAATTATTATAACTATAGGCATGGCGGTGATTATTATGTTAGTTTCATTAACCCTGATATCGGTAGAAAGTAAAGAAACAAGAAAAGAGGAATTAAACAGGGGAGTGGCTGCTGCAGTAAAACAGACAGTCAGTGAAAGTAAAAGAGACGGGCAGCAAAGTATAAAAAGTAATAATGATATGGTTGCACAGTTTGTAAATACTTTATGTGTCAGCATTGGAAGTGACGGAGACATATCGGTGGAAGTTATGGGTGTGGATTACATAGAAGGAATGCTGGACGTTTTAGTTACTGAAAGTTTCAATTATCCAAATGGCGGAAATGGAAAAATTCGGGTGCGAAAATGCGCAATATACGACAGTAACTAATTATGAAGTTTAATGCTAACTTCTCCGGAAGTCAACCAGCGTTCAGATCCATTCTCCAATTGGACTTTTAAGCGACAGTCATCATCTATAGAGAGAACCGTGGCAGGAATTGTATTGTTGGATTCAATTAATTGAACATCCTTTCCGATTAAGATGGAACGGTCAATATAGTCTTTGACGTAATCCTTTTTATTGATGTTTTGGTAGTAATCCATCAGGTAATCTAAAAGATGAGCAATCAGTCGGCTTCTTTTATTAATGGAATCAGATGTTTTGTCAAAAACAGCAGTGGCAATATTATCTATATCAGAAGGAAAACCACCATTTGGAAAACAAATGTTGATTCCTATACCTACAATGGCATAATCTAGTTTTCCTGTTTCCAGATTAAAAGCAGCTTCAGTAAGAATGCCACAAACTTTTTTTGAATCAATGTAAATATCATTTACCCATTTGATACCCGCCTTTTTGTCCGAAACATCTTCAATTGCTTTGGCTGTAGCAACAGCAGCAGATGTAGTTAAGAAAAGTGATTCATTTGCAGGCATGTCAGGTCTTAATAAAACACTTAAATATATTCCTGTTCCGGCAGGAGAATAGAACTTCTTTCCCATACGTCCACGACCTGCAGTCTGTTCCTCTGAAATAATCACTGTTCCCTCAGGAGCACCATTGTTAGCGTCTTCCTTTAAAACAGTGTTTGTTGAGGAAATTGTTTTATAAACAGATATATTAAGAGGATGTTTTAAATACTGATTAATACTTGAAGGAGAAAGAATATCATTTTGATCGGAAAGACAATACCCCTTGTTAGGAACTGCAGTAATCTGGTACCCGTTCTTCTCCAGAGATTTTATAGCTTTCCACACTGCATTACGGCTGACACCTAAATTGTTAGCCAACTGTCCGCCGGAAATATAACTGCCTTTATTACTTTCTAACTGTTGTAAAATTTCGTCCTTTACGCTCATAATATCCACCTTCATAATATTTGTTGATTTTATAAAAAACTGAGGTTAATTATAGCATTGATATGTTTTATTATCAATAAGACAAAAAGAAAACGTTAGCCACAGATAAAATAAGGTTGACAATCTTGAGGACAGGGCTTATATTGTATAGCAGATAAAAAATTATTTACTATTTAAGGGAGATTAAAATTATGAACAAGAAAGTTTTGTCAACTCAAAATATGGCATTAATTGCTATTTTTACAGCATTAATAGCAGTTTGCTCATGGATTAGCATTCCGGGACAGGTACCGTTTACATTGCAGACTTTTGCAGTGTTTGTTACCGCAGGATTACTTGGATATAAGCGTGGAATAATATCAATAGTAGTTTATATAATTTTAGGAATGATTGGTATACCGGTATTTTCAGGAATGAAAGCCGGAGTAGCAGTTATTGTTGGACCAACAGGTGGATACATTGTGGGATTCATTTTGACAGTACTTATAATAGGAATGGGAATGAAACTTGCAGAAAACAAATCAAAGTCTGTAAAGCTGGTAATAACTTTTGTTTCAATGCTATTAGGAGATGTAGCATGTTTCTTAATCGGTACTTTGTGGTTTATGTACATAACAAAGAGTGGGCTTGTATTCTCACTTCTTAATTGTGTAGTACCATTTATTATACCTGATATAGTAAAGATTGCTGTAGCATTAATAGTGGTAGACAGAATGAAAAAGCATCTCAAGGTTTTTAATTAAACAATCTAAAAGAAAATTTAGATAAATAGGTCTTATTGCAGACTGATGTACTCTTACATTAGACTGTTGTACTATAGGATAAAATCTTTTAAACAACGAATAATTGTTATTTGATATGTTATTTAGAAGAGCATCAGGTAGTGCAACAGTCTTTTTATTGCCTGAAAGAATAATTTATATTTAATTGATACTATAATGATTTATGGATAGAATATGAAAAATATGTTAATATAAAAAACAGTGTTAATAAAAGGAGCAGATATAATATGGACAGAATAAATGAGTTAGAAAATTATCAGGTAATAATAAATAAACATATTGAAGAAATGAATTCAGACGCATGGTTATTAAAACATAAAAAAACAGGAGCAAGAATCGTATTGTTGTCTAATGATGATGACAACAAGGTGTTTAATATAGGATTTAGAACTCCGGTAAGTGATGACACGGGAGTACCACATATTATTGAGCATACTGTTTTATGCGGTTCTGAAAAATATCCCGTAAAGGACCCATTTATGGAATTGGTGAAGGGATCTTTGAATACATTTTTAAATGCCATGACATATCCTGATAAAACAGTTTATCCCGTGGCAAGCTACAATGACAGAGATTTTAATAATTTAATGGAAGTGTATGCTGACGCAGTGTTTAAGCCAAACATTGCTAAGGACAGTAAAGTCTTTATGCAGGAGGGATGGCACTATGAATTGGAGGATAAAGACTCTGAACTTATCTATAATGGAATAGTATACAATGAAATGAAAGGTGTGTTTTCTTCATTAGACGGAATTATTCCAAGGGTAATATTAAAGTCAGTATTTCCGGATAATGGATATAATTTTGAATCAGGTGGAGATCCGGAAAGTATACCTGATTTGACATACGAAAACTATTTGAAGTTCTACAAAAAATATTATCATCCGTCAAACAGTTATATATATTTGTATGGCGACATGGATATGGTAGAAAGGCTGGAATGGTTTGATAAAGAATATCTCAGTAAATATGACTATTTGGAAGTGGATTCAAAAATAAAATTTCAGAATCCTTTTACGGAAATGAGAGAAGTAAAAACAGAATATGCAATTGCTGACGGTGAAAGTGAAAAGGACAATACCGTTCTGGCTGCAAATTATGTAATAGGAGATAATACGGATGCTGAACTGGCAACGGCATTTCAGGTACTGGAATATGCCCTGATGGATATGCCGGGAGCACCTCTTAAACAGGCGTTGATTGACGCTAATATTGGAAAGGATGTTTCAGGATACTACGAAGATGGAGTATATCAGCCGGTTTACAGCATTATTGCAAAATATACTAATGAAAGTGATAAAGAAAAATTCCTAAATGTAATAAAGGATACTTTGGAAAAACTTGTAAGAAATGGCATTGATAAACAGTCACTTCTTGCAGGTCTTAATAGTCTTGAATTTACAACAAGAGAAGCAGATTTTGGAAGAATACCAAAGGGACTTATGTGGGGGCTGGATATTATGACAGGATGGCTTTACAATGATGAAAATCCTTTCGCCCATGTTGAGACAAATGCCATATTTAAGAAGTTAAGAGAGAAAATAAATACAGATTATTTTGAAAAACTGGTAGAAAAATATTTGTTAAATAATACACATTGTTCCATGATAGTAATTAATCCTAAGAAGGGGTTAACCGAAGAGAAAGAAAAGCAACTGGCAAAAAAACTGGCAGACAAGAAGAATGCAATGTCGGAGGAAGAAATAGAAGAACTGATAAATAGAACAAAGGAATTGAAAAAATATCAGGAAACTCCGTCACCGGCAGAGGAATTGAAGAAGATTCCGCTATTAAAAATTTCAGATATAAGCACAGAACCACGTCCTCTTATATCAGAAGAATTCGAAAAAGATGGAACAAAACTTTTATACAATGAAATATTTACAAATGGAATAGGTTATTTGGACATTGTATTCAATTGTGCTGATTTGCCACTTAAATACATTCCATATGTAGGTTTGCTGAAATATCTGTTGGCATTTATGGATACAGACAGAGGTTATACAGAGTTGAATAAAGACATAGATTTGAATCTTGGAGGATTAGCCTTTAACACAGGACTATACGTAAACGATAAAACAGACGAAATTATTTTTAATATGGAAGTTCATACTAAATATATGTATGATAATCTTCAAAAGGCAATAGCCTTAACAAAAGAGATAATATTAGAGACAAAGTTTGATGATGTAAAGCGTCTTAAAGAAATACTTGAAGAGTTAAAATCAAGATTAAATAAATCAATAATGCGTTCAGGGGACAGTGCTGCGAGACTTAGGGCAATGTCATACTATTCGGAACCTTACTATATAAGAGAAATGGTTGCAGGAATAAGTTTTTATAAGTTTGTAGAAGAGTTCATTGAAAATCTGGAGCAAAAGAAAGATGAAATAATAAATACTCTTAAAGAAACGGTTGATTTTGTATTTAGAAAAGATCATATGATGATAAATTATGCCGGAAGCAGGGAAAGTTTTGAAAAAATGGAAGAGGAAATTATTTCATTTAAAAATGATTTAAAGAAAGAAAGAAAATTTGAATCCCATTTTAACGGCGAAAAAATAAAACTTGAGAAGAAAAATGAGGCTTTCATAACCTCAGGTCAGGTTCAGTATGTGGCAAGAGTTGGAAGCTACAACAGGTCTGAAGAAAAACAGTCGTTTGATGGAAGTTTTCTGGTACTTGCAAATATTTTGAGAAGTGAATATTTGTGGAATAATGTCCGTGTATTGGGTGGAGCTTATGGCTGCAACTATTCAGTGGGAAGAAGTGGAAGCCAGTTCTTCACATCATATAGAGATCCAAATCTGGAAAAAACCAATGAAGTGTATGATGGAACTTATGAGTACATTAAAAACTTCACTGCTGATGAAAGAGAACTTAGAAAATATATTATAGGTACTATAAGCGGAATGGATACACCTCTTAATGCATCTGACAGAAGTTCCAGAGAATTAAGTAATTACTATGGAGGCATAGATTATGAAATGCTTAAAAAAGAACGTTTGCAGGTGTTAAACACCAGTCAGGAGGATATAAGAAAATTTGCTCCACTGGTAAAGAAAGCATTGGATGAAAATTATCTGTGTGTAGTTGGAGGAAAGAGTGCGATACAAAACGCTAAGCACTTATTTATAGAAACAAAAGAGTTAGGATAGGAGGAGAATGCAAAAAAGCATTAACAACGGATATGAAAGAAGTATTTAAATCAGGATTTGTAGCATTAATCGGCAGACCAAATGTTGGAAAATCTACACTTATGAACCGGATAATAGGTCAGAAGATTGCCATAACATCAAAGAAACCACAGACGACAAGAAATAAAATTCAAACGGTTTACACATGTGACGAGGGACAAATAGTGTTTTTGGATACTCCGGGTATTCACAAAGCAAAAAACAAACTTGGTGAGTATATGGTAAATGTAGCTGAAAAAACATTGAAAGAAGTTGACCTTATTATGTGGCTTGTAGAACCGGATACTTTTATTGGGGCAGGGGAACAGCACATTGCAGAGCAGTTAAAAGATATTGGAGTTCCGGTAATTCTTGTAATTAATAAAACTGATACCGTTAAGCAGGATGATGTGCTTAAGTTTATTGATGCGTACAGAAAGATTTTTGACTTTGATGAAATAATTCCAGCATCAGCACTTAGAGGAAATAACGTGGATACAGTTGTTGAACAGATTTTTAAATATTTGCCACAGGGGCCTATGTATTACGACGAAGATACAGTTACTGATCAGCCAATGAGACAGATTGTGGCTGAACTCATACGTGAAAAGGCATTGCATGCATTGGATGAGGAGATTCCTCATGGTATTGCCGTTACAATTGAAAAAATGAAAAAAAGACATCATAAGGATATTTATGATATAGAAGCAACTATAATTTGTGAAAGAGATTCCCATAAAGGAATTATTATTGGTAAAAAAGGTTCTATGCTAAAGAAAATAGGAACTAATGCCAGATATGAAATAGAACAGCAGTTGGATATGAAGGTTAATCTTCAGTTGTGGGTTAAAGTGAGAAAAGACTGGCGTGACAGTGAATTGTTAATGAAAAACTACGGATATGTAGAAAATAAATAAAATGTATCCGGTGTATAATAGTGTCGGTTAAAGACAAAAAATGAGCTTTCCAATATTTTCAAAAGCGCAAATTTACGAATACAAAAATTATGTGTGGAAATCCTATTCTTATCAACCTGATAGCAAGCATAAATTGTTACATGGAATAAAATTACGGAGGGATAAGATGGATAATTTGAAAAACTGGAAGATATTTGAGGAAACCGGAAGAATACAGGATTATTTAAAATTTACAAATGAGAGACGGGTAAATGAAGCGATGGAAAACTTTATATCAAAGGTAGAAGGCGAAAAAAGAGATGGCAGAAAAGGTAATAGCAACGGGAATAGTCATTTCATCAATGAACATAAAGGAATACGATAGACGTCTTGTTGTTCTGACGAAAGAGTTTGGCAAGATAACGGTTTTTGCCAATGGAGCAAGGAGACAGAACAGTTCCTACAGTGCAGGAAGTCAGCCAATGGCTTTTGGGGAATTTACACTTTACAGAGGAAGAGATGCATATTCTCTTTCGTCAGTAAAGGTCAATGAATATTTCTTTGAATTATTGAAAGATGATTTAGAAAAACTGTATATGGGAATGTACTTTTTGGAACTGGCATCCTATTATGGAAGAGAAGGCATTGAGGCAACGGAAACCCTAAAACTCATTTATCTCACTCTTAAAGAGTTACACAGAAATACCATTTCAACAGATCTTATAAGATGCATTTACGAAATGAGAACACTGGTTATAAACGGAGAGTATCCTAATTTGTTTTCGTGCGGAGTATGTGGAAGAAAAGAAGAATTGGATTGTTTTGATCTGAAAAGAAATTCACTGATATGTAAAAACTGCCACGGAATACTTAATGAAAAAGAAAAGCTACTTGATTCAACAGTGTATGCTCTTCAGTATATTGCCACATCACCTTTAAAAAGATTATTTTCATTTAATGTAAAAGATGAAGTTTTGATACAAATGAAAAATATAATACATCAGTACATAGATAAAGTTATAGATAAAAAATTTAATTCTTTGGATTTTCTGTAAATTACATATTGAAATTAAGGTCTTTACAGTATAAAATTACTAACATGGCTGGAAGTGGCAGTATATTTAGGAGGATAAGATGAAGTACGTTTTGAAAACACTGTTGTGTACAGTGTTAGTTATGGTTATGGCAGTAGGTCTGACCGCCTGTGGAAATAAAGTCGGGGATATAGAGATGAAAGAAGGCGAAAGTGCTATATACATAGATGAAGATGGCACGGTTTCTTACGGCGTATCAGAAAAGTTTGCTGAAGATTATTATAATGAAGATGATCTACAGAAAAAAATAGATGCAGAGATTGAAGACTATAACAATGGAAAAAAGGCATCAGTAAATCAGGCTATTACACTTGAAAAGTTTAAGGTAAGCGATAAAGTGGCAACACTTATTTTAGATTTTGCTACGGTATATGATTTTAATGAATATGTCAGAGCATATAACAATGAAGATAAAACTAAGTTTTATACAGGCACAATTGCAGATAATGATGATTGTAAGATAAAGGGCAGTTTTGTAAGCCCGGATAAGTCTAAGACTGCAACGGCTAAAGAAATTAAGGCAATGACAAAGTCAAATATAATAATTGTAAATGACAAGTATAAGGTTCAGCTTGATTCAGATATTAAATATGTAAGCGAGAACTGCACGGTAAACGAAGAGGGAATTGTTACTACAGCAGGTGCTGAACAGGGACTTAGTTATATAATATATTAGAATTAAAATAAATAAAGATAAAAGTGCATGGAGGAATTAAAAAATGGAAAAGACAATGGACAAGATTGTATCACTGGCAAAAAGCAGAGGATTTGTATATCCGGGTTCTGAGATATACGGTGGACTTGCTAATACATGGGACTACGGAAATCTTGGTGTAGAACTTAAGAATAATGTTAAGAAGGCATGGTGGAAGAAATTTATTCAGGAAAATCCACATAACGTAGGTGTAGACTGTGCCATTCTTATGAATCCACAGACTTGGGTTGCATCAGGACATCTTGGAGGATTTTCAGATCCACTTATGGACTGTAAGGAATGTCATGAAAGATTCAGAGCAGATAAGTTAATTGAAGACTACATGGCTGAAAATGGAATCACACCGGAAGAATCAATTGATGCGTGGTCTCATGAACAGATGGCTGACTACATAGAAGATAAAAACATTTGTTGTCCTTCATGCGGAAAACATAACTTTACAGATATCAGAGAATTTAACCTCATGTTTAAGACATTCCAGGGTGTAACTGAAGATGCAAAAAATACAGTTTATCTTAGACCTGAAACAGCTCAGGGTATTTTTGTAAACTTCAAAAATGTTCAGAGAACTTCAAGAAAGAAAATACCATTTGGTATTGGACAGATTGGAAAATCATTTAGAAACGAAATCACACCTGGTAACTTTACATTTAGAACAAGAGAATTTGAGCAGATGGAATTAGAATTCTTCTGTGAACCGGGAACAGACCTTGACTGGTTCCAGTATTGGAGAGGTTTCTGTCGTGACTGGTTATTAAATCTTGGAATTAAAGAAGATGAAATGAGACTTAGAGATCATTCACCGGAAGAATTATGTTTCTATTCAAAGGGAACAACAGATATTGAATTCTTATTCCCATTTGGATGGGGCGAACTTTGGGGTATTGCAGACAGAACTGATTACGACTTAACACAGCATCAGAATTTATCAAAAGAAGACTTGACATATTTTGATGATGAAAAGCATGAAAGATATATACCATATGTAATTGAGCCTTCGCTTGGAGCAGACAGAGTAACGCTTGCATTCCTTTGCTCAGCATACGACGAAGAAAATATTGGAACAGAAGAGAAGCCTGATATGCGTACAGTACTTCATTTCCATCCGGCAATTGCACCTGTTAAGATTGGCGTACTTCCATTATCAAAAAAGTTAAATGAAGGTGCCACGAAAGTATTTGAAGAATTAAGCAAACATTATAACTGTGAATATGATGACAGAGGGGCTATTGGAAAGAGATATCGCCGTCAGGACGAAATCGGTACTCCATTCTGTGTAACATATGATTTTGATTCAGAGGAAGATGGTGCCGTTACAGTTCGTGACCGTGACACAATGGAACAGGAAAGAATTAAAATTGAAGACTTAGTTGAATATTTCAACAAGAAAATGGAATTTTAATAAAAAATAAAATTTAATATTGATGCAATAAAAATTTAATCCCTCACGTTTAATAGTTATAAAACAAAAAAATATTAAACGGAGGGATTTTTTAATGAAAAAGACAAAGAAAATGATGGCTGTTCTGACAGCAACAACAATGGCACTTACAATGATGGTACCGATGGAGATGCCGGTAAGAGGTTTACCCAAAATTGCAGGAATAAATGTAGTAAAGGCTGTGGAAGAGAAAACTACGAAAAACACAAAATCAGTTGAAGGTAAATGTGGTGATAATGTTAAATACACCTACGATGAAAACACAAAAACTCTTACAATTAATGGAAAAGGTGAAATGTGGGATGATTCAGGACTTTCTAACGGATTAGAGGCAGTAGAAAATATTATTATTGAAGAAGGAGTTACATCTATTGGAGAATACAGTTTTGAAAAAGTAACTGAAGTTAAAACTTTAACAATACCAAACAGTGTAACTACAATTAAAAGAGGGGCTTTTAATAAGATTTCCGGCACAGTTGTGTTACCTGCAACAATTAAGAAAGTAGAAAGTGAAGCTTTTAACAATGTTAAAAAATATGTTATAAAAGGTAATGCTGTAGGATTTGAGAAAGGCTCTCTTGGAGATAAGGTAATAGAAGTTGAGATTAGCGGAAATGCTGCTGAACTTGGATTTGCATTAATGGATCAGGGAGCGGTTTCAGTAAAAATAGCATCAGATAATAAAAGTTGTAAAATTTCTAACGGATGCATTGTATCAACAGATGGGAAGATGTTATATTACTGCATAACATCAAAAAATGATATCACTATACCGGACACGGTAGAGACAATTGTACCGGGAGCCATGTACGGACATTATGCAAATAAAGTCACACTGGGAGAAAACGTAAAAACAATTGGGGACTATGCATTTGAAAAATCAGGAGTGGATGAATTAATTACGAACAAAAAGTTAGCTTCAGTTGGTGTTCATGCATTTGCAGGATGCCAATTATCAGAAGTGACATTTTACGGAAAAGTAAAACTTGATGTTGGCGCTTTTGACAGCTTTGTTAAAATAATTAATGCAAAGAAATTTAAGTATAATCAGGTCGCAATAAAAAGTGCGAAGCTTAAAGGTAAGAAAATGAGAACATCATTTACAGCAATAAGTGGTGCAAAAGGTTATCGGGTAAAAGTGAAGAGAGGTAAAAAGACATACACATACTTAACAAAAAAGAATTATTTCACAAAAAAATTACCTAAGAAAATCTATTCAGGCTATGTGGCAAAGAAGAGCTACGAAGTTGATAGTAATACAAAGACAACATTGACAAAGGCAGCTTATGTTACGGTACGTCCTTATAAGCTTGTTAAGAAAAACAAAAGGTCCTATGGAACATGGAGTGCAAAAGTAGTATTAAGTAAGTAAGCTGGGTTGGGTAGTAAAAGTCTGAACAAACAGATCAGAAAATGAAATTGGAATAAACAGGGTTCTGTTCGAATCAATTGAGATTGGAACAGAGCCTTCTTTTATATAGAAAAACTCTATATTTAAAGGGGTTGAAACGATTTTATGCAACTTATATAAAAATGAAAAGTATATTTGTACAAATGTAACTATATATATTTATTCACAAAATGTTATAATCACAATACAGGAATGAACGGGATTTATAATATAGTTATCGAACAATTTAATATAAGAAAATAAAAGCATATTTCAATAAAGAAACAGGTCTTGCATATAACTTAGGAAGAATATCCATTAACGGATGTGATTTCTCTTTAGATCCATATGTATATATTGAAGATGGTGATGTTGAACTTAATACTTTCAACATGGAGATAGAAGAAAAATGGGTTATACCGTTTATAAAGAAGGCAGGAGAAGAAGCGGGAGAAGATATTGCTATTCTCTGTGCTCCGTGGAGTCCACCAGCTTTTATGAAAAATAATAAAGATATGAATCACGGCGGAAGACTACTTAGAAAATACTACGGCGCATGGAAGCATGGTGAAACTTACGGTCACAACATGATTAATGACTTTAATAACTACACAGAAGGATGGGTTGATTGGAATCTTATATTAGATGAAACAGGTGGACCAAACTATGCAGGTAACTTCTGTGAGGCTCCAATAATGATTGACACAAAGGAAAATAAAGTTAATTATAATATTTCATATTATTACATAGGTCATTTTTCAAGATATATTAAACCGGGAGCTAAGAGAATACTTTGTTTAAATGACTCCGATAAGGGAGTTTATTCCGTTGCTTACAAGAATCCGGATGGACAGATTATTGTTGTAATACAGAACGAATTAAGTAAGAGAAACAGATTGGCAATTGCGGTTGATGGAAAAGGTATTAATACTGAAGTTCCGCCACATTCAATTACAACATTTATTGTAACTAAATAAAAAGAATAATAATAACGTACAGCCATAAAAGACAGAAAATTCAAATGATTGAAAATTCTGTCTTTTTTCTTGACTAAAAGGTCACTTATGTTATAATCGTTATATAGGTGCGATTGCGCCCTTTTTCTGTGTGCCTGCAGTGGGATTGCATAGAGGAAGAGCGAGCATCAATATGAGAGTGTATGAGCTATTCAAGATGGCCATTCTATACATAGCTCATGACATAAAATACTAATTAATTAGGAGGAAAAAACACATGGCAAACAAATGGGTATACCTTTTTAGTGAAGGTAACGCTAACATGCGTGAATTACTCGGTGGTAAAGGTGCTAACCTTGCAGAAATGACAGGTTTAGGACTTCCGGTACCTCAGGGATTCACAATCACAACAGAAGCTTGTACTCAGTATTATGAGGACGGCAGAGAAATTAATGAAGAAATTCAGGGACAGATTAACGAGTACATTGTAAAGATGGAAGAAATCACAGGAAAGAAATTCGGTGATAAAGAAAATCCATTACTTGTTTCTGTTCGTTCAGGAGCTAGAGCTTCTATGCCGGGTATGATGGATACTATTCTTAACCTTGGTCTTAATGAAACAGTTGTTAACGCAATTGCTGAAAAATCAGGAAATGCTCGTTGGGCATGGGACTGCTACAGAAGATTTATCCAGATGTACTCAGACGTAGTTATGGAAGTTGGTAAGAAATACTTTGAAGAACTTATCGACAAGATGAAAGCTGATAGAGGTGTTCAGCAGGACGTAGAACTCACAGCTGATGACTTAAAGGAATTAGCAGCACAGTTCAAGGCTGAATACAAAGAAAAAATCGGTGAAGACTTCCCAGATGATCCTAAGGAACAGTTAATGGGAGCAATCAAAGCCGTATTTAGATCATGGGATAACCCACGTGCTAACGTTTACCGTCGTGACAACGATATCCCTTATTCATGGGGAACAGCTGTTAACGTACAGTCAATGGCATTTGGTAACATGGGTGATGATTGTGGTACAGGTGTTGCATTTACAAGAGATCCAGCAACTGGTGAAAAGAAGCTTATGGGTGAATTCTTAAAGAACGCTCAGGGTGAAGACGTTGTTGCCGGTGTTAGAACACCAATGCCAATCGCTCAGATGGAACAGGAATTCCCAGAAGCATTTGAAGAATTCGTAAAGGTTTGTGAAACACTTGAAAACCATTACAGAGATATGCAGGATATGGAATTTACTGTTGAAAACAGAAAACTTTATATGTTACAGACAAGAAATGGTAAGAGAACAGCTCAGGCTGCTTTACAGATCGCTTGTGACCTTGTTGATGAAGGTATGAGAACTGAAGAAGAAGCTGTAGCTATGATCGATCCTAGAAACTTAGATACATTACTTCATCCACAGTTTGATGCTGCATCTCTTAAGGCTGCCACACCAGCTGGTAAGGGACTTGGAGCTTCTCCTGGAGCTGCTTGTGGTAAGGTTGTATTCACAGCTGACGATGCGGTTGAATGGAACGAAAGAGGAGAAAAGGTTGTTCTTGTTCGTCTTGAAACATCTCCAGAAGATATCACAGGTATGAAGGCTTCACAGGGTATCTTAACAGTTCGTGGTGGTATGACATCACATGCAGCCGTAGTTGCCCGTGGTATGGGTACTTGTTGTGTATCCGGTTGTGGCGACATCGCTATGGACGAAGAAAACAAGAAGTTCACTTTAGCAGGAAAAGAATATCATGAAGGAGATTACATCTCAATTGATGGTTCAACAGGTAACATTTACGATGGTGTCATCAAGACAGTTGATGCTACAATCGCTGGTACATTTGGACGTATCATGGGATGGGCTGATAAGTATAGAACACTTAAGGTTAGAACAAATGCTGATACTCCAGCTGATGCTAAGAAGGCTAGAGAACTTGGTGCAGAAGGTATTGGTCTTTGCCGTACAGAGCATATGTTCTTCGAAGAAGACAGAATTGCAGCATTCAGAGAAATGATCTGTTCAGATACAGTAGAAGAAAGAGAAGCTGCTCTTGAAAAGATTCTTCCATATCAGCAGGGAGACTTCGAAGCTCTTTATGAAGCTCTTGAAGGAAACCCAGTAACAATCAGATTCTTAGATCCACCTCTTCATGAATTTGTTCCAACTGAAGAAGAAGATATTAAGAAACTTGCAGATGCTCAGGGTAAGACAGTAGAAGAAATCAAGACAATTATTTCTTCACTTCACGAATTCAACCCTATGATGGGACACAGAGGACTTCGTCTTGCTGTAACATATCCTGAAATTGCTAAGATGCAGACTAAGGCTGTTATCCGTGCTGCTATCAATGTTCAGAAGAAGCACAGTGATTGGACAGTTAAGCCTGAAATCATGATTCCATTGTCATGTGACGCTAAGGAATTAAAATATGTTAAGGATATCGTAGTAGCTACAGCTGATGCTGAAATCGCAGCAGCAGGTGCTGACATTGAATACCAGGTTGGTACAATGATCGAAATCCCAAGAGCTGCACTTACAGCTGATGAAATCGCTAAGCAGGCAGACTTCTTCTGCTTCGGTACAAACGATTTAACACAGATGACATACGGATTCTCAAGAGATGATGCTGGTAAGTTCTTAGATGCTTACTATGATGCTAAGATCTTTGAAAATGATCCATTTGCTAAGTTAGATCAGGTTGGTGTTGGTAAGTTAATGGAAATGGCTATTAAGCTTGGTAAGCCGGTTAACCCTAACCTTCACGTAGGTATCTGTGGAGAACACGGTGGAGATCCATCTTCAGTAGAATTCTGCCACAAGATTGGTCTTGATTATGTATCATGTTCACCATTCCGTGTACCTATCGCTAGATTAGCAGCAGCTCAGGCAGCTATTGCTAACAAGTAATACACCGTGAATGGTTAGTATAGAGATTATATTAGTTTAATGAATTCCCCTTATACGATAAACAGTATAAGGGGAGTTTTCGTTTAATAATAATTTACTATTTATTGAATGAAAGAATATTTAATAATATAATAAAGAAAAACAGATTTATGAAATTATATTTGAAAAGAGAATTTTAATAAGTCATAGATATAGTTTGTATGAAAAAGTGAGGAAAAATATGGCAATAAGTGAAAGTGTAAAAAAAGCTTTATATATGGAGTCAGCAGGATATTGTGAAAATCCAAATTGTAATTGTAGTTTGTTACCATTATTTGAATCAGGGAAGATATCTAATATAGTGGAGCTTGCTCATGTGATAGGGCAAAAGATTGATGGACCAAGAGGAATTTCTGAATTGAAATTATCAGAAAGAGACTTGCTTGATAATATACTTACACTTTGCCCTACATGCCATACATTAATTGATAAAAATGAAGAAGAATATCCAGTTGAGTTGTTGCATAAGTGGAAAAAACAACATAAATTAAAAGTTGAGAATTTATTTTCAGTTGTTCAATATGAAGATAAAGAGACACTAAAGAATGAAGTAATGCCATTGTTTTCTGAAAATCAGTATATATTTGAAAATTATGGTCCATTTTCTGAAAATGCACTATTACCAGGAGTTGAAGTGGTTAAATTATGGAATAGCAAAGTGTTTGAAAAGATACTTCCTAACAATAGAAAGTTAGTGAAGTATTTTAAGAAAAATGAAAAATTGTTCTTACCAAATGAAATGAAAGTATTGTACAAGTTTTATAATCATTGCGAGGAGTTTGAATACAATAAGGTTAGTGGAAATAAAAATTCTCTTGCAACTCAATTTCCAGAAGAAATATATGAAATATGGGAGGGATAAAATGCCAGAAGGTGGAAGATACAAAGAATTACCAAGACCAGAAAGTTTTAGATTTTTTGAAGAAAGGGTGAGTAGTTATCCATTTTGTATTAGTGTTGATAAATGTGATACACAAATTTATGAAATTATACGTCAAGGCAAAAGTAAACTCACAGTATTTTTGACTAATATTTATATAGTTGGAGAAGCTGATATATATGAGATAGTGAAATTGCATCCAGAGGTGGATACAATTGTGACAATAAGCCTTTGGAATTCGTACTCCTTAGAAGCAAAGGAATTGGCAAAAAGCTTTGGGGTAGCATTATTTAAAATGAATGAATTTCAAGGAGCAATTTATTATAATGGACAAAAATATATTGATTACATTCCTCCAGAGAGAGATGAAGAATATTTTACAAGAAGAAGGAATAGATAAGAAAAATATTTGCGTATATTTGTTTGGTTCAGCAAGATATAAAATAGAATATAATGATATTGATTTATTAGTTACATATAAATGTTTAGAATATTCAAGTGTTATTCGATTACGACAAATAATGTACGATAGATTGAGTTATTTATTTCAAAAGAGCATTGATATTATTTTATTGACTGATGATGAGGCTAGAAATACTAAATTTGTAGAGCAAGAGAGTTGCGAATTAGTTTTTTGATATATTAATACGTTAATTGTATTAGCTTAATAAACTTTTTCTTTATTATGAGAAACATAGGGAAGCCCTCTAGCCTAGGGTAGTTGTCACCCACCTCCCATACTGGTATTATAGGTACCATAAGGAAAGGTGATTGCTATGAGTTATAACAAATATCCAAAGGAAATGAAGGAAGCCATAATGGCAAGAATGCTTGAAGGCGATGAAACAGTAACAGACATCCAGCGAGATACAGGAGTAGGGATCAATACTTTGTACAGATGGAGAGATCAGGCTAAGCATCAAAAGGGCTTATCAGCAACAACAAAATATAAGAATGCAGATAAATGGAGCAGTCAGGATAAGTTCATGGTTGTTCTTGAAACTGCAAATTTAACAGAGATAGAGTTTTCGGAGTATTGCCGTGAAAAAGGTGTTTATCCGGAGCAGGTCAAAGAATGGAAAGAGGCTTGTATAAACGCAAATGATAACGCAAGGGAAAAAGGCACACAGGCAGGCAAAGAACTCCGTGTAGAACGTAAAGAAAAGGAAAAGTTAGAAAAAGAGCTTGCCAGAAAAGAAAAGGCATTGGCTGAAGCAGCAGCATTATTAGTGCTACGAAAAAAAGCAGATGCGATTTGGGAAACGGACGAAGGGGACGAATGATCAACGCTTCAGATCGCAGACAAGCAGTAGAGTTGATCAAAGAAGCAGTAGATTCAGGAGCAGCATTGTATAAAGCATGCACAGAGCTTGGAATCAGTAAACGAACATATAACCGCTGGAAGAATACAGACAGTGATTATATAGACAAACGCACGATATGTGCAGGACCGGAGCCGGCGAATAAACTGACTATGGAAGAAAAAAAGAAGATATTGGATGTATGTAATTCTGAAGAGTTTGCATCAAAAACACCAAGTGAGATTGTTCCAATACTTGCAGACAGAGGAAGCTATATAGCAAGCGAAAGTACATTTTACAAAGTGTTAAAGGAAGCAAAACAGTTGACTCATAGAGGGCGGGAGCAACGGAAACATAAGAGACCAATATCAACCCACAAGGCAACGGGAGCCAATCAGGTTTGGATGTGGGATATCACATACTTAAATGGGCCAATCAAAGGAAAGCATTATTATCTGTATGTGTTTTCGGATTTATGCAGCAGAAAGATTGTTGGTTGGGAAGTTTGGGAAAGTGAAGACGCAAAGCATGCAAGTGAATTGGTGAAACGAATTTATCGGGATGAAAAGATATATATCAGAAATATGCAGAAAGAGCCATTGGTGCTACATTCTGATAATGGAAGTCCGATGAAGGGAGCAACAATGTTGGAAACATTGTATGCACTGGGAATTACGCCATCGAAAAGCAGACCTCGGGTAAGTAATGATAATCCATATGCAGAGAGTTTGTTTAAGACATTAAAATATGTGCCGAATTTTCAGCCTCAAGGTTTTGCCACACTGACAGAAGCAAGACTGTGGGTAAAGCGATTTGTGGAATGGTACAATAACGAACATCGTCACAGTGGGATAAACTATGTGACACCATCACAGAGACATATGGGATTGTATCAGGAGATTTTAAGGAAGCGAAAAGAGGTTTATGAAAAAGCAAAAGAAAGACATCCAGAAAGATGGGCAAGAGAAACCAGAGACTGGAGTTTTTCAGAAGAAGAATGGCTAAATCCAAGACAGGAAGCAGAAACGAAAAAAGAGACAAAAGTCTCGTGAAATTAAAAGAAAGGAAATCAGGTAGGGTGACAACCACCCGAAAAAATTCCGATATATGAAAAAGGAATTGTAGAGAAATTTAGTATCAGGAGGCGAAAAAGGAGAGAAGCGATGGATGAATGGTTAAAAACAAGAAACTTACCTTTACATTTTATATCTGTTGCAGGATTAGTATATAAAGGCGATGAAGTTTTATTGATTAAATCAAAACGTAGAGGATGGGAAATCCCTGGCGGAGTGGTAGAACAGGGAGAGGATATAATAAGTGGCTTAAAAAGAGAAATATTTGAGGAAAGTGGCATTGTTGCCGAGCCGGAAAAGTTTGTTGGTATATATCAGAGATTGAATACTAAAGATGGATATGGTCCTCTTGAAGGAATGATTTTACCACCTGTTGTGAATTTGACATTTATTTGTAAATATATAGATGGAAATGAAAATGTATCAGATGAAAGTATTGAAGTAGGATGGTTTACTCCAAACATTGCAAAAGAAAAAATTACTGTTCCTGATATAAAGAAAAGAGTTTGTGATATGTTGGAATTTGATGGTAAGCAACATTTTAGCACTTTTGAAAATATAGATAGTAAAATAAAATTTATTAGCGATATTCTTGTCAAATAATTATACATAACACGAAGAATACAAAATGAAACAAATAATTATAATCGGATGTCCGGGAAGCGGGAAAACTTTCTTTGCAAAACAGTTGTCAGAAATTTTGCAAATAGAGCTTTTTCATATGGACAATATATATTGGAAGAAAGATAAAACGCATATTAGTAGGGAAGAATTGGTTTGCACGGTAGATGAAATAATGAGTCAATCAGAATGGATTCTTGATGGAAATTATATATCAACTATTGAGCAAAGAATAAAAGGTGCAGACACAATTTTTTTATTTGATTATACAACGAAAGATTGTTTAGAAGGAGTTAAATCAAGAATTGGTGTAAAGCGCGATGATATTCCGTGGATAGAAACAAAATTGGACCCTGATTTTGAAAAATGGATTGTGGATTTTAGAAAAGATACATTGCCTGAAATAGAAAAAGTATTAGAGCGATACAAATATAAAACAATAATTAGATTTACTTGCAGAGAAGATAAGGAAAAATACTTGATGAAATTGAAAAAGAATGTAAATAAGAATATTACAATTCATATCACGGAACTTAATATAGGGTTGCAGGATGACCAATGGCAAATGGAATATATTGATCATAACAGAAATATTGCCAGGGCAATAGTGTATGATGAGGATGGAAATTTTTATTTTGTAAGAGCTGAAAGAAATGATGATTTCGGACAGGCAACAATTATAGAAACAGCAGGTGGGGGTGTTGAAGAAGGAGAAGAATTGCAGGATGCAATAAAAAGAGAACTTAAAGAAGAATTGGGTGTAAAAGTAGATGTAATCTGCAAAATCGGAGTTGTAAGCGATTATTATAATCTGATTCATAGACATAATATTAATAACTATTTTTTGTGCAAAGTTGAATCCTTTGGTGAAAAAGAACTGACAGAAGATGAAATAAATAATTTTCACTTATCAACATTGAAATTATCTTATGAAGAAGCTGTTAGAGAGTATGAATATAGGTCAAATACAAGATTAGGGAAAATTATAGCCAATAGAGAATTGCCGGTGTTGCATCGTGTAAAAGAAATAGTTGATATTTAGATAAGAATTACTAAATTAAGATTTATGGAGAAGACTTTTAGATTTAATATATGGAGAATATAAAGATGAGTATACAGAAACCGAAGATGATATTATTTGATTATGGACATACATTATTGTATGAGATTGGACATAATGCAGAAAAGGGGAATAAAGCAATATACCAATACATAAAAAGTAATCCTAAAAATATTTCATTTCAAGAATTTAATAAAATAGTAAATAGCACATTTAAAAAGATAAATGAGTGTGGCAATGGAATTGATATTTGTGAGAAAAATTTTTTGCGATTAGTATATGGATACATGAACATTGAATTATCTGTTTCATTGGAAGAGGCAGAAAGCATTATATGGAATGGTGTATCAGAATGTGATATTATGCCAAATGCAAATAAAATATTAGATTATCTGAATAAAAATGACATTAGGAGTGGAGTCATTAGTAATATGTGTTGGTCTGGAAAATCTTTGAAAGACAGATTGAACAGATTACTTCCGAATAACAAACTGGAGTTTGCAATTACTTCTGGGGATTATATATTTAAAAAGCCAAATAAAATGCTATTTGGGATAGCGCTGAATAGAGCAGGACTAAATGCAGAAGAAGTGTGGTATTGTGGAGATAGTGTAAAAGCGGATATTTATGGAGCACATAATGCAGGAATATTTCCAGTTTTGTATGAAGGAAAAACAGAAGAAAAGAACTCATTTGAGGGTCAAAACGAGGGAGACGAGATAGATTTTGATTATTTTAAAATTAATAATTGGGATGAATTGATAGAAAAAATTGAAACAATATAGAATAGGAAATAAACTAGAATATTAGTAATATTGTACGAGGACGTGAATTATGGAACTTTGGGATGCATATGACATGAATTTAAATAAAATTAAAGATAAAACATTAATAAGAGGTGAAGCCGTACCAGATGGAATGTACCATTTAGTGTGTGAGGTTATTGTTAAACATACAGATGGTACATATTTGTTAATGCAAAGAGACAAAAATAAGCATTATGGTGAATATTGGGAAGCTACAGCAGGAGGTTCAGCATTGCAAGGAGAAAATCCACTTGAATGTGCAATAAGAGAATTGCGAGAAGAAACAGGAATAAATGAAACAAATTTAGTGGAGCTAGGAAGGGTTGTTCAACATAATCATCATTCAATATATGTTGATTATATTGTGATTACGGATTGGGACAAGTCTAACATTACTCTTCAACAGGGAGAAACACAGGATTATAAATGGGTAGATAAAGATACTTTGAAAAATATGAAATCTAATGAATTGGTAACAAGAAGAATGCAGCTTTTTATTAAAGAATTGCGATAAGAAACAATAACAAGATTAAGGGAATGTATTATGAAAATAATTAAGTACGAAGATAAATATCGTGATGATATGATTTTTATGATATTAGAAGCCAAAAATGCTTTAGGACGAGTTCCGGGATTAAATGAGGATTTATTGGATATTAAAAGGAACTACTTGGATGCAGGAGATATGTTTTGGTTGGCTATTAATGAACAAGACAGAGTTATAGGAAGTATTGGATATAATTCTATAAGAGACACAGATGAGGTTTGGCTGCATCGTTTGTTTGTAAAATACAATTTGAAAAGACAAGGTATTGGAAGTGCTTTGTTAGAAATGGCAGAAAATTATATAGCAAATCAAGGAAAGAAAGTGGTAAGAATTCATCTGGGAGGAGATGGCTTTGAGGAATCAAAAATATTTTATCCCAAACATGGCTATGTGGAGTATCGGGAACGCTATATGATGAAGAATTTGTAGATAATAGCAAATTACTACGGTAGGAGAATTGAAGTTAGTGGAGGTAAATATAGTGGTTGGCGATATTGTAAAAGTAGTGGTTGACAGACCACTTGGAAGTTATCATCCTAAGCATAAAGATATGCATTATCCGATTAATTATGGATATATTGAAGGAATAATTGCTCCAGATGGAGAAGAACAAGATGCGTATATTATAGGTGTAGATGAACCTGTAAAGGAATTTGTTGGAAGAATTATTGCAATAATACATCGCAATAATGATATAGAGGAAAAATGGGTTGTTGCACCTCAAAATATGATATTTACTAAAGAACAAATATGGGAAAAAGTTTTATTTACAGAACAGTACTTTGATTCTGAAATAATAATGTAAACATAAGTATTTTGAACTAATAAAATAAATAGAAAAATTAGAATTAGGCGATTGGGTAAATAAGAAACTACAGAGGAGTTTATAAATGGTAGAAGTAAAATTTTATGATAGTATAGATGATAAATTTCTAAAATTTGCAGTTGTCATTTCTAAAACAAATGGTAAATGGATATTTTGTAAACATAAAGAAAGAGATACTTATGAAGTGCCAGGCGGGCATAGGGAAAGTGGCGAAGATATTTTAGCTACTGCTAAGCGGGAATTGATGGAGGAAACGGGTGCGACAGATTTTACCATCAAACCAATCTGTGCGTATTCGGTTAAAGGACAAACAAATATGATGGAAAATATAAACGATGAAACATTTGGCATGCTTTTCTTTGCAGAGGTATTTTCTTTTCAAGAAATACATAGTGAAATAGAGAAAATTTTAATTACGGATAACTTAGTTGAAAATTTAACTTATCCTTTAATTCAACCTCAATTAATTAAAGAAGCAAAAAACAGAGGATATTTATAAATAAGAATTTGTGGAGGATAAAAATAAGTAAATTGAAATAATATTCATTTTATATTATCATCATAGTAGGAATTAATTGTTTGTTAATATACATAATAATATTATGTATATTGTTGAAGGTGGCAATGTTTATGATTAGTGCAATGAGAGGTGATATTACAAAAGTGATAGGGTATGATGCAATTGTTAATGCTGCTAACAATACATTACTAGGTGGTGGTGGCGTTGATGGTGCTATTCATAAGGCAGCTGGTCCTGATTTGTTAAAAGAATGTATTTTATTACAAGGCTGCAAAACAGGAGAAGCTAAAATAACAAAAGCTTATAATATTGATTGTAAATATATAATTCATACAGTAGGACCAGTTTGGTATGGTGGAAATCATAATGAAGAAAATTTGTTAAAAAAATCTTATAGAAGTATATTAAGACTAGCAGTAAGGTATAAAATTCATAATATTGCTATACCATCTATTTCTACGGGGAAATATAACTATCCTGTAAATAAAGCTGCAAAGATTGCATATGACACAGTTGTAGATTATATTAGTATTAACAATATAAATAATTTAAATATAACATGGGTACTTTTTGACAATAAGACATATAGAGCATATATAGATATTATAAAGCAATTTGAAGAATGTATTTGAAATATTTGATATTTTGAAGTATAATGAATAAACTACTAGGCATATGGAGAAAGTAATGGAATATACAGAAAGCTATTACAGTTTAAGCCATGGTACAGACCAACACTCAGCAGAGAATATTGTTAAAGAGGGATTTTCTATAAAAGGTGATGCAACAAGTTGGTGTGGTAAAGGAGTGTATTTCTACGACATAAAAGGGAAAGCATGGTGGGCTGCAAAAAGAAAATGTTCAGAAATAAAAAAAACAAAAAACAAAAAAATTAATCCTACTATCATTTTAGCTGATATTGAAAAAATATCCAAGAATGACATTTTTGATTTGAGAGTTAAAGATAATCTAGATGAATTTGAAAAATTTACTGTGAAAGTATTGGACGATTCTTATCGTATTTTAATTGACAACATAGAAGATGATACTGAAAGATGTATACAGTTGAGAGCAATGTTAATCTCTTTTTTTGCTGATGAAAAAAATAGTAAGTTAGTAATAGGGAATTTTAGACAGCGCCCGCAGCCTTTATATGAACATGCGATACAATTTGCTGATTCGCTTGATATTGTTTTTGGAATAGAAACAATATACTGCGTGAAAGATACAAACATAATTAGTAATATTCGTTTAGGAGGTAATTAATATGAAAGATATGATGGAAGCATTCAAAAAATATGCTAAAGAACAGTTTGGTTATGATATTTCTTTCGAAAAATCTTCAACTCCGGATACGTTTGAATCGTTGTTTGGTATGAGTTTTATTAACCAGAAGAATGAAGAAATTTTCTTGCCGGAAGGACATCAGGAAAATGTGTCATATAGCAACAATATTGCAAAAGTTAATTGTGTAGAAATATCATGTGATGAAGTAATTGATTTGCAGCAAGATATTGCTGTAGCTGCATAGTGAGGTAGAAATGAACATTAATCAAATGAAATCAAATTTACAAATGAAAAACTTTTATTTTAGTAATTGTAGTTTTTCTAGAGATTCAATAATTGCAGATGGGGAATACAATATCGATCTTCAAAAAAAAATAGATAAAATAGATGAGCATATATATAGAGTTTCATTAAAAACAATGATTTTGAAAGAGGATATGAAATTGGAGGTTGAAGCGAATGCAGAGTTTATTTATAGCTCTGATGATTATGGGAATGAGGAAACAATAATTAATGCGAATACAGTTGCAATTATGTTTCCGTTTGTTCGAAGTCAAGTTACTTTATTGACGTCTCAACCAGGTATGGCACCTATTGTATTACCACCAATTAATACACAAAAATTTAATTAATAGATAGTCCTTAGTGATTAAAAGGCTAACCAAAATCTTTTAGGGTCAACTTTTAGGGGGACCCTAAAAGATTTTGGTTAGCCCATTTTTTTATTATTTCTAAAAATAAACCATAGTAGATGTATTTTTCTACAAAAATAGACCATCCTAGAATTCGACATTGCAATATTAATAGAGTAAAATATAGCTATAAAGATTTAATAGCAAACAAAAAGTTTAGCAGAACAAACTTTAACTTTGCGACATTATGTCGGGAAGTGCATTTTATAAAACTATTATTTTCACATTCCCACTGTGAAAATAAAAAAATTTTAGCAGTTAAAGTTTTATGAATAAAAAAATCTTTATGTTAAACTAATTAGGTCAGACCTGAGAAAGACAATTTAATAACAATAAAAAACGCCAAGAAGTAATCTACAGAAAAAGTAGGTTTTACTCTTGGCGTTTGTTGTTATCAGGGTATTGTAAGATAATATAGTTTATATCGAATAATAGGGAAGAAATTAGGATAAACATTAAGAAGCGTAATTATTTAAATACGCATAGTGTATATGCTGTCTTTTATGTATAATAGATATATTGACGAAGATGTAAAACTTAAGGAATACAAAAATTGTTCCGTTTTGATAACTGTTTTTAATAATAGTCATGAATAAAAATAAATATATTATAAAAAGAGGAAAAAAGAATGAATCACTATGTGTTAGAAGTATGCGTGGATTCTGTAGAATCAGCTATTGCGGCAACTAATGGAGGGGCAACTAGAATTGAATTATGTTCAAATATTATTATAGGAGGAACAACGCCTGATTTAGAGTTATTTAAAATAATAAGAAATAAAATTCAAATTCCAATAAATGTTATGATAAGACCAAGATTTGGAGATTTTTGCTATACAGAATCAGAATTTGAGATAATGTGCAGACAAAGTGAAAAATTTGCAAGAGAAGGAGCAAATGCCATTGTTATAGGTTGTCTTAATCCTGATGGAAGTTTGAATGAGGCATATATGAAGGAAATTATGAATATGGCAACAGGATGCAGAGTTACTCTTCATAGAGCATATGATATGTGCAAAAATCCATTTGAAGCATTTGAGACCGCTAGAAAATTAGGTGTAGATACAATATTGACTTCAGGACAAAAAAATAGTTGTATTGAAGGTGTAAAGTTAATTAAAAAACTAGTTGAAAGATCAAGTGATATAGAGATTTTAGTTGGTGCAGGTGTAAATTCAGATAATATTAAGGAAATAGCTAAAATAACCGGGGCAAAAAGCTTTCATATGACAGGTAAGGTTGTAGAAAACAGCAAAATGGAATATCGAAATGATGATGTTAATATGGGAATTCCCGGGTTAAGTGAATATGAAATTTATAGAACAGACGAAAAAAATATAAGAAAAACAGCTGAAATATTAAAATTATTAAAATAATGCTTAATATAATTATACAAATAATTTGGACATAGTTTAAATAATTAAATTGTAGAAAAATAATAAATTTATTGTTGCATGATTTAATAATAAGTGATAAAACAGAGCTTGTAAAAAGTAATAGTTAGTTGCGTAGAAAGGGATACATTACAATAAAGTGTCTTGATTACAGAGAACCGAGGTAGCTGAGAATCGGAAGAAAAGAATTGTTGTAACATCACCCTGGAGCATCTCTCCCAAAACTTTTTATAGTGAGTAGGCAGAGACGTAGTCTTCACGTTACAGAAGAAGCTGTTGGATGTGACAGTGATGAGTGGTTTTAATTAGTAATAATTATTTCAAACAAAGTGGTACCACGAAATTGATATTTTCGCCTTTGTTGTCGTAAGACAATGAAGGCTTTTTCTTTTGTAATAAAAGAATAAACTATCTAAATAATAACAAAAGAGAGGTAATACAAATGAATGGAATCTTAATGATGGTAATTGCGATTGTAGTACTTGGAGGAGCGTATCTTCTTTATGGTCGTTATCTTCAAAACAAATGGGGCATTGACCCTAATGCAAAAACTCCGGCATATGAATTACAGGATGGAGTTGATTATGTACCGGCTGATACAAATGTAGTATTTGGACATCAGTTTGCATCAATAGCAGGTGCGGGTCCTATTAATGGACCTATTCAGGCAGCAGTTTTTGGCTGGCTTCCTGTTTTATTATGGTTGCTTGTAGGTGGTGTGTTCTTCGGAGCTGTTCAGGATTTTGCATCAATGTATGCATCAGTTAAGAACAAAGGTCGTACAATTGGTTACATAATTGAAGAATATATTGGAAAATTAGGAAAGAAATTATTCTTACTTTTCTGTTGGTTATTTTGTATTTTAGTAGTTGCAGCATTTGCAGATGTTGTAGCCGGAACATTTAACGGATTTACAGTACCTGAAGTTGCAGGACAGGCAGTAGAAAAAATCTCAGCAAATGGTGCAGTAGCAATGACTTCAATTTTATTTATTTTTGAAGCAGTAGCACTTGGAATGATTTTAAAATATGCAAAATTAAATAAATGGGTAAATACAGTAATAGCAATTGCAATGTTAGTAGCAGCAGTTGTAATTGGTTTAAACTTCCCTGTTTATTTAACAAGAGAAACATGGCATCTTTTTATATTCGCTTATATATTTATTGCCAGTGTAGTTCCTGTATGGGCATTATTGCAGCCTAGAGATTATTTAAACAGTTATTTATTAATTTTTATGATTGTAGGTGCAGTTGTAGGTATATTTGTTTCAAATCCTTCATGTAACTTACAGGCATTTACAAGTTTCAACGTAGATGGACAGTATATGTTCCCAATTTTATTTGTAACAATAGCATGTGGTGCCGTATCAGGTTTCCATTCACTTGTTTCATCAGGAACAGCTTCAAAGCAAATTAAAAATGAAAAGAATATGTTACCTGTATCATTTGGTGCAATGCTTATGGAAAGTATGCTTGGTGTAATCGCATTAATCGCAGTTGCTTCATTTGCAAAAGGAGAAGCAGCAGCACAGGGCTTAACAACACAGCCACAGATTTTTGCAGGTGCAATTGCAAACTTCTTATCAGCAGTTGGTTTACCACATAATTTAGTATTTACATTAATTAACCTTGCTGTTTCAGCTTTTGCTTTAACATCACTTGACTCAGTTGCAAGAATTGGTCGTCTTTCATTCCAGGAATTCTTCTTAGATGAAGGAGTAACTGATGATAATATGACACCATTCCAGAAGGTAGTAACAAATAAGTATTTTGCTACAGTTATTACATTAGTTCTTGCATTCTTACTTGCAAAAGTTGGTTATGCAGAAATTTGGCCATTATTTGGTTCAGCAAACCAGTTGTTATCAGTACTTGCTTTAGTAGCTTGTGCAGTATTCTTAAAGAAAACAAAACGTCAGGGTTGGATGTTATGGGTACCAATGTTCTTCATGATGGCAGTTACATTTACAGCCCTTGGAATGACAATTTACAAATTAAGTGGAGCATTTGCTACAACAGGATTATCACTTGGAAATACATTACAGTTAATCTTTGCAGTATTACTTTTAATCCTTGGTGTAATTGTTGCCGTACAGGGTGTAAAGAAGTTATTTGAAAAAAATGAAGAAAAAGAAGTTGCATAAAATGAGACGTAAGTAAGTTATAAAGACTGTCGTATTAAAATGATAGAAAATCATTGTTAATATGACAGTCTTTTTTTACAGCCCCTTATTTTTTTGAAAAGGAGATTTGCGTGAAAGAATATATAGTGGGATTAGGACTAGGAATTATTTTGATTAATATTATATACACAAACATTGTTTTGTGGGAAAGAAATTAATAGATGAATGATAAGAAATAAAAAGAGCATTGAATGTATTAGATTTGAATTACGGAATCGAAAGAAGCTTAGAAGAAGATGGAGGATGTGTTTTCCTATTGATATCTGATGAAGAAAAGGAACATAGCAAAATAATGAAAAAATATTTTGTAGACAAAGAGGATTGTTAGTTTAAAGATATATTAGTTGAAAACAAGGGCGAACAGTGGATTTCTGAACTATATATTTCAGCTACAGAATATAGCATTACTATTGTATACAAAAGGGGGGAGAAAAGAAAAAAATGTTTAAATGATATTTAACACACGGATAAGTATAATATAAATATAGAACAAAAGTCGTAGACTTATTTGGAAAGAGGTGTTAAAGTGCAAATAGATGAATTAAAAAAGTATATTTCAGAAAACGCTATTCGATGGTCTGCACATTGTTTGGAGAGGGTGCAGGAAAGAGACATTTCAAGAGCAGATGTTAAAAAATGTGTTTTGTAAGGTGAAATAATTGAAGATTATCCAGATGATTTTCCACATCCTAGTTGTTTAATTTTTGGATATACTATAAATGATAAAATAATACATGTTGTTGCTGGAAGTGATGGAAAATATATTTATATTATTACAGCATACTTTCCAAATACAATCAAGTTTGAAAAAGATTTAAAGACAAGGAGGAAATAGATATGTGTATGTTTTGCAAATGTGATACAGTTAAACAAAGTACTACAACTCATGTTGTTAATTACAAAAATAGTATCATTGTAATTAAAAATGTTCCTTGTGAAGAATGTGAGCAGTGTGGAGAAAAATATTATACAGACGAAGTAGCAGAACAGTTAGAAAAGATGGTTAATTTAGCAAAGCAAATGATGCAGGAAATTGCAGTGCTAGATTATTCAAAGGTAGCATAAAAAGATAAAGCAGAAAGAGGAGTGGCTGTAGTAAGCCTATGATATGTAACGGCTCAGGCAGCTGTCGCTAACAAGTGATAAATACACTGGTAAGTGATATAATTATAAAAAATTACCCCTGCATACATGGTGTGCAGGGTTTTTTGCAAAAAAGCATGTTGGTTATCTAAAAAGGAAAGTATATCATATGAAAACTAAAATTATATTATAGTAATTTACAGAGGTGAGAAAGATGAAAGTGCTACTGGGAACAACTAATCCGTCAAAGGTAAAGAGGTTTTCTAAATTGTTAGAAAATTATAATATAGAAATTATAACATTAAAAGATTTAGAAATAAAAGATGAACCGGATGAGACAGGAAAAACGCCGGAAGAAAATGCAATATGCAAAGCAAGATATTATGGCAAATATTTTGATAGGGTGATTTGTAATGATTCAGGATTATATTTTGAGGAACTAAGTTTAGAAGATGAGAGACAACCGGGATTAAATGTCAGAACTCCAATGGGAATGAGCAGATTATCAGACGAAGAAATGATTGAGTATTATTCAAATCTTATAGCGAAGCTGGGCGGGAAGGTGTCTGCATATTATCTGGACGGTATAGCTGTTTATAACAATGGTATAATTTCATCATTTATGGATAAAGAGACAGCAAAAAATATAGGTGCTTTTTATATGATAGATAAAGCGTCCTCTAAAAGATTTGAGGGATGGCCGCTTGATTCATTATCTATCAGTAAGAAGACAGGAAGATATTTTGTAGATGGTAGTGATACTGAAAGTAAGGAAAATATAATATATGGTGAGTATGAAAAGAGGATAATAGGATTTTTGAAGGAAGCCTTGGGGATAAAATAGGAGAAATTAAAAATATCATGACACTACAGGAATTTATAACCAAATTTAATATAAATCTAAATAAACAACAGTTGGAAGCAGTGCAGAGCGTTGAAAAGCCTACACTGCTTTTAGCCGTACCCGGAAGTGGAAAGACTACGGTTTTAATTACAAGACTGGGGTATATGATTTATTGTTTAGGAATACGACCGGAAGAAATTCTTACAGTTACCTATACCGTGGCAGCCACAAATGATATGCGAAAAAGATTTGCAACTATATTTGGGGATGAACTTGCGGCAAGGCTTGAGTTTAGAACAATAAACGGAATATGTGCAAAAATAATAGGATATTATGGAAGATGTGTTGGGAAAAAGCCATTTGAGTTGGTAACGGATGAGGGGTATAAAACTAAATTATTGTCTGCAATTTATACAGAGGTTGTTCGGCAATATCCAACGGAAAGCGACTTGAAAAACATAAGCACTTTAATAACTTACATAAAAAACATGCAGCTTTCGGAAAACGAAATTAATAAACTTGGAAAGGGGCAGGACATACCACTTTTAGATATTTATAATGCATACTGTGAGCAAATGAAGAGACAGTCGTTGATGGATTACGATGACCAAATGGTGTATGCCCTGACAATGTTAAAAGTATCTTCGCATATTTTAGATTATTTTCAGGAAATGTATAAATACATTTGCGTTGACGAGGCACAGGATACTTCAAAAATCCAACATCAGATTATTGCCGTGCTTGCAAATAAATATAAGAAAATATTTATGGTAGGAGACGAAGATCAAAGCATTTATGGGTTCAGGGCGGCATATCCTGAGGCTCTTCTTTCATTTGAAAAAAATTATGCAGATGCAAATGTATTGCTGATGGAAGAAAACTTTAGGTCAAATGCAAAAATAGTTGATGCGGCAGATGGATTTATACAGAAGAATAAATTAAGGCATGAAAAACATATGAAGGCATTTAGGGAGGCTGGAACTGATATACAAAAAATTCATTTAAAAAACCGTCGTGCACAATATACTTATCTGGCAAAAGTGGCAGAGAATATAGAGGTGGAGACTGCAGTACTTTATAGGGATAACGAAAGTATTATTCCGGTAGTTGATTTGTTGGAAAGAAAGGGGATTTCCTATAGAATCAAAAATGCGGATCTGACTTTCTTCACACATAGGGTTGTGATGGATATAAAAAATATTATCAGATTTGCGATGGAACCAGCCAATACAGAAATTTTTATGCAAATATATTACAAGATAAGTACATATATGAGTAAACTTGTGGCGATAGAGGCCTGTAGAATAAGTCAGGAAAAAGGAATTACAATTTTGGATGCGGCTCTTGATTACGGGAAAATCCCGGCGGGAACACGAAAAAGTGTAAAGGCAATACAGACACATTTAAATAGAATACTTGAAGAAGACGGCGGAAAAGCGATTTACAGAATTATACATTTTATGGGATATCAGGACTATTTGGAAAAGGCTAATATAAAGGATAGCAAACTAAGCATAATTAAGGTAATTGCATACAATGAGCCCTCAGCGTTGGCGTTAATAAGCAGACTGGACGAGCTTGCCACACTAATAAAAGAAAAGCCGTATGATAGCGAATGTAAATTTATTTTATCCACAATTCATTCAAGCAAAGGTTTGGAGTACGACAAAGTATATATAATGGATGCAGTGGATGGAATTTTTCCGGAGAATGTTATAGCAAATTACGAAAAGAGAAAGGCAAAGGATGAGGAAGCAAAAGAGTATGAAGAAGAAAGAAGACTGTATTATGTAGGTGTAACCAGAGCAAAAAATGAACTTTGCATATTTGAATTTGATGAAGGTTCAAAATTTACAAATGAGCTGCTTGGAATTGAAAACAAAAAGAGTACAAATTTGAATAATATATATGCAGGCACAAACGTATCATCAAGTGGGAATAGGTCGAAATCAGCACATTACAAAAGGAGTGTACCAATATCATATCAGAAAGCAGAAACGAAACGTAAAACAGTTACGGAATCTGAATATGCAGATAAAAAAGAAGAGATATATTTAACAGGAAGCATTGTACATAAAAAGTATGGTTTGGGCAGAGTGATTAAGATGTCCGGTGATTTATTAGAAATCGAATTTGAGGGAAAAGTAGCAAAATGCAAATTAAAGTTTATGATGGAACATTCGCTGATTGAATAAATTAATATTATAAATATATATTTTAACTATGTAGGGATTTTATGATACAATAATAGCGTAAGAGTAAGCAGAGAAATTGAAAGGAAGGGACCTATGAAAAAAACGCTAAAAACACTAATGTTAATTGGATTAATTTTGTTAGGGATTAATTTTACGGTGGTAAAAGCCGAAACGACAGAAGAAACAACAGTTCCTGTAACCACAACAGTGGTGCCACCGGAAACAACAACGGAAGAGCCAACTACAGAACACCCAACTGTCGAGCAACCGACAACTAAACCGGATGCAGACCTGACAGGAAAAGATGTAAAAAAAGGTGGATTTGTAAAGAAGAAGGTTTCCGCATATAATTTAAAATTAGAAAAAGTGGCGACGGTTGAAAAAGGAATTCGCTATTATGTTTATAATAAATGCAACAACGGATATTCATTACTGCAGGTTGGAAAACAAAAACTGTTAGTTGAATCAAAATATATTACATATAAGTGTAATGCAAAAAAAATAGTAAATGCGTCAGATAAAAAATATTCATATACAGATATGAAAAGAGATTTAAAAAAACTAAAGAAAGCCTACGGTTCTATATTAAAGGTTAATGTAGCAGGAAAAAGTTTAGATAAAAGAAATTTGTATTACGTTACTTTAGGCAATGCAAAGGCGAAAAAAACAGTTTATGTAGAAACATCCGTACATGCAAGAGAGTATATGAATACTAAATTTATGATGAAGGTTATTGAAAATTATTGCAGAGGATATGATACGAAAAAATATCAGGGAAAAAATTACAGCACAATATTTAACAAAATTAAATTAGTGATTATGCCAATGGTAAATCCGGATGGAGTGACAATCAGTCAGTATGGACCGAAAAAAATAAGAGATACTAAACTACGTCAGAATCTTTACAAAATGAAAAATGGAGTTGTTTTTAGAGAATGGAAGGCAAATGCCAGAGGTGTGGATATTAATAGAAACTACGCAGAAGGATTTAGCAGAGAAGGGGCAAAGGCACCCGGATATAAGAATTATGCAGGAAAGAAGTCTGTATCTGAACCGGAAACAAAAGCACAGATATCTGTAGTAGAAAAAGTAAAACCTAATGTAGTAATCTGTTATCATCAGGCAGGTGAAGTTATGTATCACCGCAAGCATACAAAGCTTAGTAATATGCTTTATTCCATGACAAAATATACCCACATAATAAGTGATGAAAAACAGTATGGAACATTCAGTGATTATCTGGATGACAGAAAGATATTAAACTGCACATTGGAAACAGGACCGGTACCGGCACCTGTAAAAAACAGCAGGTATAAAAAAATTTATAAAATAAATAAGTATGTTCTGGTAGCAGTTGCTAAGATGTATTTATAATAATAGAAGGCGAGGTCCGGGTTTGGGGATTTCGCCTTTCTATATGTAAGAAATTGAACTCTTTTAGTTTTGAAATATATATTTCTGTGAAATCCAATGTATAGGGGAGATAATATAATAAAATGTATTATACTGAAAGAACGGATATTTGCACGTGGTTGATTATAAATTGAAATAGAAGGGGAAGGGAGTTGAATAAGAGAAGTATTTTTTTTATAAAAAAATGAAACTTTTTGGTACTTTGAATAGTCTAAATAGTATAAAGCGTAAAGGAGATAAAATTGAAAGAGAAAAAAGAAGATATAATTAGCAAACTTCTTATAAATAATTATGACAAATATTATCATATAGCATATAGTTATGCTCAAAATAAAAATGATGCACAGGATATAGTACAAGAAGGAGCGTATAAGGCTATATATAATTCGAAAAAAATGCGTCAGGTAAAATATGCAGACACATGGATATGCAAAATTATTATAAATGAAGCAATTAATTATATTAAAAAAAACAGGTTTAATTGGGATAGAGATATTGTAAGTGAAATGAAAGATGAAAAAGATGTGTTTAAGATTGAAGATAATAAGATTGAATTGAAACAGGCGTTGAACAAATTAACAGATAAAGAAAGGGCTGTGATTGTATTAAGATATTTTGAAGAAATGAGTTTAAATGATGTTGCGTACATTTTAGGTGAAAACTTAAGTACAGTAAAAAGTAGGATATATAGGGCACTTGAGAAGTTAAAAGAGTATATGATAGTTAAATAAATTGTGATATGAAGGAGAAATTAAGATGGTAAATGATGAAATGTTAAAAAAACTAAAAAGTCAATATATTGGAGTCGAAGTTCCTGATGATGAAAAAATGAAATTAAATGAAGTTTTAGAGTATGCTAAGATTGATAAAAAAAGAAAAAGGAAAAAAGTTATAATTGCAAGATGGATGATTTCTGTTGCTGCATTGTTGTTAGTTGTAATTATACCAAATACAAATGAAACATTGGCATCATCTTTGAAAAATATACCTTTGGTGGGAAATTTTTTTACTGTAATAACAGTTAGAAAATATGATAAAGATAAAAACATCAAAGTTAATATGGCAAAAGTAGATTCTAATGGAGATATTAAAAACAAAAAAACAGTTGAAAAGTTAAATAATGATATAAAAAAATATACAAACAAGATAGTGAATCAATATAAAGCTGATTTAGGTTCAAGTGGATTTAGTGATTTATATATGGATTATAAAATTGTTGTTAATAATGATAAGTGGTTTACAATAGCATTTACAATAAATGAAACCGGAGCAAGTGGATATGAATTTCATAGATATTACAATATAGATAAATCAAGTGGAAAGATTGTTAGTCTAAAAGATATGTTTAAGAAAAAATCTGATTATATAAAGATTATAAGTAATGATATAAAACGACAAATGAAACAACAAATGTTGACTAAAGACGTTGTATATTTTATTAAAGATAATGGCATTTCTACAGGATTTAAAGAAATATCAGGCAATCAAAACTACTATATAAATAATGAGGAAAATATAGTAATTGCATTTGATGAGTACGAGGTAGGACCAGGATGTACAGGGGCGCCTAAGTTTGTAATATCAAAAGATATAGTAAAAAATATTTTAAATAATTAAGAAACATAAATACAGATAATGGAGATGAAAAAGATGACAAGAGATGAAAAAAAACAAAAGAGAATAAGACAACTTAAAATGCGTGTAGTATCCACGTTATTAATATTGTGTTTAGTAATCGGAGCAGGCGGTTGTACTTTAATAGAAAAAAACAAAGGGAGTAAAATAGTTGTAAGAGTTAATGGTGGAGTTGTTGAAAATACAAAGAATGTTGCAGCTAATGGTGAAAAGGCTTCAACTGAAACAAAGAAAGAAAACGGTAAAACCGAAGAGAAAACAACAAAAGATAATAAAAGAGTAATTGATCCTAATAAACCTATGATTGCATTAACCTTTGATGACGGGCCGGGGGAGAGAACATTGGAATTGTTGGAAACATTGGAAAAATATAAAGTTAGAGCTTCGTTTTTTATGTGTGGTACAAGTCTTTCCAGAAACGATATAAAGGTGGAAGAAATTTTAAAGAAAATGGATGAATTAGGATGTGACATGGGAAATCATACGATGGATCATCAGTCATTGCCAACATTATCCTCGAAAAAAATCAAATGGGAAGTGGAAGGGGTTAATGATTTGATTAAGAAGCATGTTGGACATGGAACTAAATTTGTGAGACCACCTTACGGAGCAGGAATCAGGGATAAGAGGGTAAGTAAATATGTAAATGCACCTATGGTTTGCTGGTCTGTGGATACATTGGATTGGAAGACAAAAAGCAAAAAGAAAACAATAAGGTCTGTTATGAATGATGCTCATGATGGAGATATAGTGTTGATGCATGACATTCATGGATGGACAGTAGATGCAGTAAAAAAGATTGTTCCAAAACTACTAAAAAAGGGATATCAGTTAGTTACAGTATCTGAAATGGCAGAGGCTAAAGGCTACAAACTAGAAAATAGAAAGCCATATTTTGAATTCTTATAGATATAAGAACCGTTATGTTAAATTAAAAACTTAGCATTGCGGTTTTTATATGCAAAAAATTAACTTTTCACAGGAGATAAATAACCAGATAGAACCAGATACAATAAGACTTTTGAGAGAGTGTGATGCAGGAATTAAAATGGAATCAGAGTCCATAGATGAGATTTTAGGATATATAGGGGAAAAAACACAGAAAAAAATTCTCTCAAAATCCTTTAATTTTTGGAAATAATGCACATAAATATATTTTGTCTAGAGTGTTTACAAAAACAATTAAATAAAGGCTAAAAGTATTATCTGTCCCAACTTAAAAATGGTATGTATTTTTTAGAAATGGTAACCAAATTTTATATTTCATTGAGCCTTAATTTGTAAGGTGATAGCCTATAAAAAAGAGTGTAAATAGGAGGGAAACATGCTAAAAAGATTTATTTCAATTTTGCTAACAGTAGTTATGGTTAGCACGTTTGGGGTAGGTATGAATATCGGTCAAAATGTTGAAGTAAAAGCTGCAACTGCAGGGATAACTAATGGTGCAACTTATACAATTGTATCGGCATATAATGGTAAGGCAATAACACAGACCGACCTTTCAACATTTTATGCAAATTGTGTGGTTTGGAACACAGATGCAATGAGCGATTTGGCAAGATGGACATTAAAGGAAACAGGGGATTATTATAATATTACCAATGTAGTATCCGGTAAAAGTATAAAAATAACCGGAAAAAACAATGGGGATAATATGGACTTAAATGGTAATGATAATTCCGATAACTACAGATGGAAGTTAGTGCCAATTACATCAGGAAAATATTCCGGATGTTACTATATTGTTTCAGCTGTAAAAAATGATAACGGTGAAGAAGAATATGCGGAAATTATCAGTGATGATGACAAAA
>ERZ857693.687-NODE-687-length-50383-cov-6.364429_pt1 | contig 50383 bp, 50 predicted proteins | sample MGYA00519765_ERZ857693 | MGnify/ENA primary metagenome ERZ857693 (study PRJEB31778, sample SAMEA3449354) | human gut metagenome | biome: human gut; feature: human-associated habitat; material: faeces | place: United Kingdom | collected 2010/2012 ... | reverse complement strand
CCTAACCCAATGCCTAGTATTCCAACTATCAATATGGAAGAATTTGATGAAGAAGAAATGTAATTAATAATATTTATAGGGGAATTTTTATTTATTTTTTTAATAAAATGAGTATAAATATTTTTAGTCTGTCTATACTATTTAATGTATTCCTCATAATATTCCCCCAATATTATAAATACAAAAAAGGGCAATCTAGTTTTTCTAGAATTGCCCTTCTTTTTTATGTAATTGTATTATCTTGAAGATCTAAATGTTACTAAGTTCTTCATATAAATGAACAAATCATATGGTTTTTTATCTCCATAAAATTTATATCTCAAATAATCATCTAACCATATTGCTATTATACTTATAAAAAACCAAAAAACACTAAACAATAAACTTACTTGTCCCATAAAATTAAGAGGAAGATTAGAATAATCCCATATATTTAATCCCATCTTGATATTCAATATGTACCCTGATATAAATTCTAAAAAGGTTACTATTATCATACTTATAAAACATTGTTTATATAATTTTTTATTTGGTGCAATATTATTAATAAGTCCAATCAACATTCCACATAATCCTCCAACTACTAACATAGATGGGTGAGTATAACCTCTACAAACAAGTTCTATATTAGTATAAATACAACCCATTACAATAAAAATAAAAAATTCTTTTTTTATAAATCCTATTATATATATCACCACCCATATAACACTTTTTATTCTACTAATAATAATTATTACTTTTTTCTTTATAATATGTCTATTTATAAATACACAAAAGAGCTTATTAGATTTCTCCAATAAGCCCTTTTATATATTTTAATCTAAAAAATCTTCAAAATCATCTGATCCAGATTCCACAAAGTCATACAGAACATTTTCTTCAAAGAAATAACTTTCACTAACAGTTAAAAAGTCTTTATATTTTGTTAAAAGTAATTTATTTATATATTTTCTATCTTTCTCAGAATATGTACCTACAAATAATTCCTCTCCAAGTTGATAATAAATAGATTTTATATCATTATTGATTACATATACATCTTCCTTTACATGATTATTATTAAAATTAAATCTTTCTGGGAATAACATAAAGCATCGTCCTTTCATTTTAGTACTCTATGTCTGGAGTGCTAATTCAACCATTTTTATTTGAGTATACCCTTTGCTCTGGTTGAAACTTTATTAATTATATTAATTATTAATTTATATTTGCACTATCGGAGAAATCCGAGGTGTTGTTAACTGGAACTTAAGTACTTGGTTTAGGAATTTCTGGACCTCATTTCCTTATTCCTTATGTCCTTTCCTTTGTTCTGACTATGTTATAACTCTAATTGTTAGCACTGTCAAGAGGTGAGTGCTAATTTTTTGTGAAGATTTTGTGAACTCTTAAATTTTTTTATTTTCGGAAAACCAACTACTGCTAATGGCTTGTCCGGATGTTCTCCCAACATTTTTTCCATCCACACCATGTCATACCACTTTCCAAATTTATAACCGCATTTATGGAAAGTTCCCACAAGGCTGTATCCTAAATGTTTATGATAATTTACACTGTCATTTGTTAAATGTTCATCCTCTGTTTCCGTATAAGCGATACACGCATTAAGATTAATTATGTTCTGTTCTCTTAGAGCATTCTCCAACGCCTCATACAATTTTCTGCCGATTCCATGATGTCTTATATCTTTTTTTACATAAATTGTAGTTTCTACAGACCAATCATAGGCAGCTCTGTCTTTAAAAGTATTAGCATAAGCATAACCTAAAATTTTTCCATTTTCTTCCCATACTAAATATGGGTATTTTTTTGAAATATTTCTTATCCGTTCCGCAAATTCTTCCGTGGTAGGTACATCATATTCAAATGTAATGGCTGTTTCTTCCACGTAATATGAATATATTTCCAATAAATCTGCTGCGTCTTTGCCTGTTGCTACTCTAATCATTTCAGTCACTTCTTTTTCATTTATATATAAATGTCTAGTCAAACTGCGTCATCCAATGTTCATCATTATAAGCATCAAAACACATTTCAATCTGTTCTCTTGTTACCTTTTCATTAGCAAGATTTTCAGGAATTTCATTTCTTGCAAAATATTTAGTTTCTGTAGTCTCAATATTTTCAACGAAACTGCCACCAATTAATGTACACATTACAAATATTTTGACAACTCCATAGGCATACACCGGAGTATTGTGCTTATTTCTATCCTGTACGGCAATTAACTTGGTTGGTTTAACTTCCAGACCTGCTTCTTCCACAGTTTCCTTAACTGTGTTTTCTGCTACAGACTGATCCACATCACACCAGCCTCCGGGCAGTGACCATCTTCCGTCCTTCTCATGCACCAAAAGAATTTTTCCATTTTCAAATACCGCTGCCCTTGTATCAACCTTCGGTGTCTGATATCCTGTTTCATTGCAGAACAAATCCTTGACCTTTTCCACTGTCATGTCTGTTTTGTATGCCAGAATTTCTGCTGATATTTCTCTTAATCTCTCATATCTCTCTTTGTCAAATTCATCATGCCCATATGTTAGTCCTGCCTGAGCTATGCTTTGAATTTCCATTGCCCACTCCAGCCACTTTTCTTTTTTGTCCATATATCGTTCCTCTTTTCACAATCTAATTGTAAATATTATACCCTATTCAATTGGTGTTGTATATACGTAATCGATTCCATCCAACTTGCTTAATCTCAGTAATTCTTCTTTATCATCCACTGTAAAGAAACCGTATATGTGTATTCCGTTTTTCTTTATGTCTTCTGATAATCTATTTATATCTGAGGATAAATCCTCTTCTCCCTCTACCATTTTGACAAAATCTGATTCGTCTTTCATAAACTTAAGCATACTTAAAATATGAGTTTTCATATCAGTTTCACTGTAATAATCCTCCGACTTACTGTCTATTTCCTCTACTAAAGAAAACTGTGTTAACAATGGATATTTGTTTTTGTCAAAATCTGACCTTCCACAAGAGCAGCCTCCATATCTGAACCCTATGGTGCGGTCAAGTGTCATGTACTTTGCCTCGTCACCTGAATGTTCATTAGTCACACATAAAGCACACCATACAGGTAGAGAGTCATTCTTTCTTGTCCAATTCAGAAACTCCTGATATGTCATAACTTTATCTAATGTAAAATATGCATTATACATTTCTTCTTTATTCAGCTTTTTTAGTTCAGCAAAAGCCTCTTTTTTTCTTCCTGCTGCTCCTCTACCCTCATAAAAATCATTAACTATTTTTCCTGATGGATTAAATGCATTACCTGTAGGAAACTCTAAAAGATTGGCATCATACAGTACCATTTTGTTTTTATTTATTGTTCCTGCAACATGATTATACTTTCCATTGTAACTGGAGGTCTGATTAATCACCACGTCATATTTCCCATTGCCATTGCTGACAACTGTGGCACTGTCACGGTATTTTTCAGGCAGAAACATCTCTGAATATACTTCCATATCAAGGGACAATCTGTTATTGTCTATGTCTTTGGAACTTCCAACCTTCTCACCCGGATTGTAATAAAATTTATCCTCGATTTTAGGCAGTGCAAAAATCACAAAACAAGTAATGATAATAACGATTGTTCCCGTTATAATTCCGTACTTTATAAATGTTCTTCTAATGGATTTTCTGACTGACTTAAGAAATACATCTTCCCCGTCATCCTGCTTTTTCTCTTCAACATTATCTAATATGTCGTTATCTTCTAAATCCAACATTTCATCATTTTCAAACAAATACTCGCTTATTGCATTCTGTCTTTCAATGTCATATTCAACCTTTTTCTTTTCTTCTTCACTTAATTTTCCTGTTTTATACAATTCTATTAATTCGCTATACTTCATGACAATCCTCCATATATTTCTTTAATTCAATCTTTCCCCTGTGTGAAAGTATCCGTACATTTTCCGGTGTTATTTTGAGAAGCTTTGCTATTTCTTTTTGTTTGAAATTTCCAAAATACTGTAATGTAAGAACTTCTCTCTGCCTTGCATTTATATGTTGCATAGCTTCGTATAAATTTTTTTTAGTCTGGCTGTCTATTAATTTTTCTAAAAGAGAATCTGCCTTTTCATCTTTTATATTTTCATCAAAACTATCTGTAAGAGCATTTCGGTCCAGCTTCTTTTTTTCGTTAAAATAAAGATTTCTTGCCACCCTATACAACCATGCCCGTATATTAGGGTGCTTCTCGTCCAAGGATAATATTGCCTTCAAAAAGGTCTCCTGCACCAAATCCTCCGCAAGCAAACTGTCATGACTCAATGAAAGGAGATACAAAAATATTTCCTGATAATACTTCTCGTACAATATCTGCAATATTCGATTGTCCATTTTATCTCCCTTCCTTTTTTTGTTGCTCTATTAATATAACAGTTAAAGTTAAAAAATGTTACATTTATTACCAAAAATATTTCTTCGCCATAAATTCCTTCCCGTCTTCCTCTATAGAAACCCATGTTATAATTTGCTATAATTACGACATAATATAAAAAATAAAACATAAGGAGGCATACTATGGCTGGAAGTTATATTGCAATTCCCACTATTCTGAAGGTTGGAAAAAATACTTTGCCAAACCTTGGATCTTATTTAAAAAACAGCGGTTTCAAAAATGCTGTAATTTATTTTGGAAACGGACTGATTAGTCTTTTTGGAAATGACATTATTGAATCACTGCAAAAAGACGGCATAACAATTCTTGATTATATGGAACTTGATACAACCAAAATAGAAGATATTATTAATCTGGCTTTTAGCATTGAACCAAAAGCACAGGTAATTGTAGGTATAGGCGGTGGAAAGGTTATTGACACGGCAAAATATGCCGCATATCTCAGAAAGCTTCCTTTTATAAGCATACCGACCTCTGCTTCCAGTGACGGTTTTTCAAGTGCCAGTGCTTCCCTTACGGTAAACGGAAGACGTACTTCCGTTCCTGCAAGAATGGCTTACGGCATTGTGGCAGATACTGAAATACTAAAAAGTGCCCCTGAAAAATTTATTTATTCAGGAATCGGAGATATGGTATCAAAAATCACAGCCCTCTATGACTGGAATTTTGAATCTGAACGTGGATATTCGGAGATGAACGACTTTGCCGTTATGATTGCAAAGAAAGCCGTTAACAGTTTTGTCCGCACACCCTTTGAGACAATTCATGACGACTTGTTTTTAAGAGAGCTGGTTGATTCCCTTGCAATGAGCGGTATTGCCAATGAAATTGCCGGTGGCAGCACGCCTACCAGCGGCAGTGAGCATTTGATATCCCACGCCTTGGATAAAATGCTTGCCCATCCTCAGCTACATGGTATTCAGGTTGGAATTGCAACTTACCTTATGAGTCGTGTCCAAGATCATAGATACATCCGTGTAAATGCTATTTTTGAAAAGACCGGTTTCTGGGATTATGTAAGCACTCTTAACTTGAATAGAGAAGATTATGAAAAAGCCATTGATATGGCACCTGAAATAAAGCCTCACAGACACACTTACCTTCACGAAGAACAGTACCGCACATTGGCTAAACAATTTCTTCGTGAAGATGAAGTTTTAAGTCGTGTTTTTGACAGATAGGAGATCTATATGAAATATAACGGTTTATTATTTGATTTAGACGGCACTCTTTGGGATGCCACTGAAAATATACGAAAATCATGGAACATTGCCATTCAGGACTTTGACGAATTAAAGGGAACAGAAATAAGTCTAAAACAGCTTCAAAGTGTTATGGGACTTCCAATGGATGAAATTGCTACAAAACTTTTTCCATCCCTTATGAAAGATAAGCAGTTAGAAGTCCTTGACAGATGCTGTGTTGTTGAGAATGAATATTTAGAGAAAAACGGTGGCACATTATATCCCATGGTTGAAGAAACTCTTGCTACCCTTTCAAAAAACCATAAACTCTGTATTGTAAGTAATGGTCAGGCTGGATATATTCAGGCTTTTCTCGCCGCACATAAACTAGACAAATATTTTGTGGATTACCAGAACTGGGGAGACAATCAGGTTTCTAAGGGAGAAAATATCAAACTTGTAGTTAGACGTAACAATATAAAAACGGCAGCTTATGTAGGTGATACCATGGGAGATTTCACTGCTGCGAAAACTGCCGGAATTGATTTTATATACGCAGAATATGGCTTTGGAAACATAGATAACATTAAAGAGTGTGCCTATGTGATTAACCAATTCAGCGACCTTTTAAATATTGTCTAAAGGTATATCTATTTTTCTGTTTTTAAAGTAATACTCCTTATCATGTTCATTGATTTGGCGCATAACTTTGCATGGGTTACCTACAGCCACAACATTTGCCGGGATATCTTTGGTTACAACGCTTCCTGCACCTATCACAGTGTTGTCCCCTATAGTTACTCCCGGTACAATAGTTACTCCAGCACCTATCCAGCAATTTCTTCCGATTTTTACAGACATATTATACTGATACAGTTTTTCTCGTAATTCAGGTAATATAGGATGTCCTGCTGTCGCAATTGTAACATTAGGACCAATCATCGTATAATTGCCAATATAAATATGTGTATCATCAACACATGTCAAATTATAATTTGCGTAAACCATCTTTCCAAAATGACAGTGATGTCCTCCCCAATTAGCATAGAAAGGTGCTTCTATATAAACATCCTCTCCGCAATCTCCTAGCATCTCCTGTAGCATGGCAGTTCTCTTTTCACTTTCTGAGGGTTTTGTCATATTATAGTCACAGAGCATATCCTGATATTTCATCTGTTCCCTCATTAATTCCTCATCTCCCGGAAGATACAATTCTCCGCTATGCATTCTCTTCTTTATATCACTCATATTAAGACCTCTCTACCAATTAAAAAATTTATTTTTCCACAGTATAACACTTTTTTTCTCTTATGGCTAATACAAATACTAGAAACAAATGTTAAAAATTCGCAGAAAAAAAATGGAACCAATTCATAAAATAATTGGAAGTATTTCGTTATCTTTGCGAGCATAGCTACAATTGCGGAGCATTGTCTGAAGCCGCATAGCGGCTGAGTTTGCGAGAGCAATTGTTAATATGCGGCGCAGCAAAAATAGAAATACGACATTATTTTATGAATGGTTCCATTACTTTTAAGCGGAGTTTACCCCTTCATTTTAATAGATTTTGTTTTAGTCCATGAGGAATACAATTTTATACCCGCTACATTTTTATAAAGTCTGACGCGAACATAATATTTCTTTTTCCCCTTAAGTTTCTTTATTGTTGCTTTTGTTTTTTTTGCATTGACTTTTAGAGTCTTTGTTCCCTTCTTAAATTTTCTGTTTGTGGAATACTGTATTTCATAGTATCCCGGATTTTTATCTGCTATTTTTTTGAAGGTAATCTTTATTTTCTTTGAAGCCTTTTTCATCTTTTTAATGGCCGGTGTCTTCAGTTTTTCATTTCGACCACCTTCTGTTACCACCGGATTGTTAATTTTCTGTGTTGGTGCCGATGCCTGAGTAGTCGAACCATTATTATTTGTGGAACCTGTTGTAGGAACCTCACTTGTCGGAGTTTCCGGATTGCCGGGTACAAAGGTTCCATCATCAGTTTTAGAAGCTTCAGCTGTGTTTCCATAAGCTCCAATATTTACCCTGTTTCCATTAGGAGCAGGCTCCTTTGAATAATCACTTGATGGATTTCCTGCATTAATGCATGGACTTGTAATAGTGTCAGCTACCCATTTCGTACCATCCCATCTGCCACATTTAGATTTAAGATGTAAATCACCGGCTTCTAGATTTGCAAATAAGGGATCTTTAAAAATACATCCTTCTCCTACACGGTTGTCACCTGCATCTTTGCTTTCATTATATATACAGGAATACTCTAATTTCGTCATATCAAGTGCATCATGTACATCAAAACCTATTTCATTTCCTGCAATAATTGCATTTCTGATAATTGGTAGTTTCTTCATTGAATCACTTTTACCACTAACCCCTATGTATCCGCCTGATACAGTTATGTTTTCCAAAGAAGCAACATCACTGCTTACTCCTTCTTCAATATATACATTTAATCCTACCGGAGAGATATCATAATTATTACTTTTGTAACCGTAAACTGTACAGTTTCTCAGTTCAACTACTTTTTCATCCGGGATATTAGAACCACGAACATGTATATCCACACCCTGATATGCCCACTCAGGACCTGCAGATATTTTTACATTTTCAATAACTGCTTTTCCACCTATGTATGTATCATCTCCAACTACACTAACAGAAAGTCCTCTTCTGGCATTTTTTATTGTACAATTCTTTACTGTAAATGCCGTAGGAATCTGTTCATCATACCCCGGCTTTTCAGTTTCACTGGTTATATTACCGATTAAACATACATCATCAAACTCACAATTTTCAAATTGTGCCTTTGAAGTAGCACTCCTCCAACTCTGCATTAAACCTACCTGTCCCTGATTGTACTTTCCTACTCCTAAATCCCAGTCTCCTACGAATCTGATAGGTTTTTCTTTTGTTCCTTTTGCAATTACACTGCCACCATACTGTGCCAACAGACTATCTGCCACCATAGTAAGCCCAGGTTCAAATGTTACTAGGGATTTTCCGCCGTCTGTATTTGCAGCCCCACAATCTTTTAAATAATATTTTAATCCCGGAATATTACCTATATAACTTTCAGCAGTCTTGGATTCTCCATTTAATTGAACATATTTACCATATGGGGATGAATAATCACAAATATTTTCTTTATAAGTTTTTGTTGTATCTGCGTTAATGTTTGCTCCAAACTGTACTCTTATTGGTGCCTCTTTATTCATTTTGTCTTTCTCTACAGACTGACTTCCATAGAATGTATTGCCTTCAATTACATAATTGCTTCTACCTGCTAAGTCGCATGCATTTCTTTCCAATGAGCCTCCCCTTGTTGTGTAAAAAGTGTTGTTTCTGACTTCTGCATTTCCATGCCAGATAACAGAAGACTTATAGGCCCCCTCCATATTATTTTCAAATACATTATTTTCAATTATACACTTTGATGCATTATTATATTCATCCTGTTTGCATGTTTCAATTGCCATTGATAAAGACCTAAAGGTAGAGTTTGTAATTTTAATATTTGTCTGAACTGTGTTACCACTATGATCACCATAATAAATTCCTGACTGTACCTCACTTGGTTGCAAAACATCCCTATTAATCAACTCAGTACTGTCAAAAGTACAATGATCTACCACAAGATTAAATTTAGTCTTTTCCGTTCCGTAAGATACATCAATCAAACCTTCCGTAAAATCCCTAAACTGTGCTCCGCCATTGATGAAATTACAATATTCAAAAGTGTCCGTAACTTCTCCACTCTCAGGAAGTGTTATTTCTATTCCGTTCCAACCTGCATGTGTACTAATATTTTTAAATGTTATGGGTTCTTCCTTAGTTCCCTTTGCCTCAATACTTCCCTTTTCATCCACTCTAAAAATAGAATAGGGTCTACAGCGCACTTCTGAATTTTCTACTCCATCCAATCCTCCTGTTCCCGTTCCAAATAATATTGTTGTTCCAGGTTCAATTATTAATTTACACTTTACGTGGGGTGCTTCAACTATATCATAAGAACATATTACATATGTCTTATCCTTCGTCCATCTTACCACACCTGTTCCATCATCAGCTTCAATATCTCCAGTTATTATGACATAATTTTCTAATTCATTCTGATTATTATTCTCAGCTTTAGTCATGACTGATGTGGGCTCTATATAAATGCTAAATGCTAATATTACCGTCAGTATTATAGCAAGACTCTTTTTTATTATTTTCATATTATGTCACCTCTTACTTTGTCACTTTTATTTTCTTAATTTTTGACCATTGTCCAACTGTTTTATTATTTATTGCTCTTATTCTAATGTAATATGTCTTTTTCTTAATGAGCTTTTTAATTGTATACTTATTCTTTGATGTAGTAACTGTTTTGGTTCTGAATTTCTTTGCTTTCTTAAACTTTTTACTTAATGAATACTGAATCTGGTACTGACTTGCATTTGCAACCTTCTTCCATGTAATGGAAACCGTTTTCTTCTTTGCTTTAGCAGCTTTTATGACGGTAATTCTCTTCGGTTTTTTCTCCAGGGCTGCTTTTGTCTGATTATTCATCTTTGTGGTTGGATTATCTGCTTTTGTTGTCGGATTATCCCCATTAGTTGTTGGCTCAGTATCATTTTCTCCCTGACTATTAATAAAAAGTTTCTCAAGACCTACCGTATAGTAATACAATGTATACGGATCTGTTAACAGTTCTTCAAAATCCGATGGCAGTTCATCAAGTTTTTCCATCCCCTCTACCGGAACTGCAATATAACCATAGTTTTCATATTTTACTATGTCATATACAGCATAATAGTGTTCTTCTTTTCCGGTATCACCATTGGTATAATAGATATTTTGTACACCATAATCTTTGTCCTTTTCCGTACAGTGATACATCTGATAAGTATATGTCCAATTATCAAAAATAAGAACATTTCTATATTCATCCTGTTGCTCCGAATCTACCATAACCTTTTCGTATCCATAATCCGCCGGAATAATTTTTTTTAGGTTATTAACAGGAACGCCAATATTACCGTAGGTTTCATCATTTATCACCTCAAACATAATATATTCACCAGTGCTTTCACCATTACTGTCATACTTTTCCTGTCCGCCGTAGTTTTTTCCGTCTTTCTTAAACTTGTAGAGATAACATCTGCTATCAACACTCATAGCTTTAGACGTTATAATATCATTTACTTCTTCTTGTCTGCTTTTAACTTTTACTTCTGAAGATGTTTTTCCTTCAATTACGATTGCATCTGCTGTAACTGAATTTGTTGACCATAGAGTATCTATAACAGGATTACCTTTTGATGCATACATATCCACACTTGCGCTTTTTTCTATCTTTAATAATCCCTGTGTCTTTTCAGCATACATAACTATTGATGATTTCTGGGATTTATTTTTATTTATAACAAGTTTACCTTCTCCTGTTATGGTAAGATTTCCACCATACTCATCTCCCCATACAAAAATTCCATTTAACTCATTATTTCCCTTTAATTTAATTTTAAAATCATCCCCCATAACATTAGTAACCAATATCTTATTCTGTTTTACATTATTTAATGTTAATGTGTTGTCAGATTTATCATATTCAATACCATCTACTTTTTGAACATTATCTCCTATATAATTCGAAAACAAAGGTATTGTTCCCGCCTCATCAGCGAGACTGATATATGCCGGTGGATAATCTTCCTGACATGGTCCATCTGCTGCTGGAATGTTTTGTGGCATTACTCCTATTATCAATACCAAACTAATAATTAAACTTAAAATTTTTTTCATATAGTTCTCCTTACATCTTATACCTTATACATTTTTTCCGCCTCGGGGCTTTGGCAATATCCATAAGTGCAAAATTCCCTTCCCCATATTTATATTACAAATATTCCATATACTTTACATATTTTCAAGTTTACATATGTCTCACTCTTTGTTCAGCCCCTAAAAATGGGCGATTGAAGTCTCCAAACCAATTAATTTTTTACAAGAAAATACCCATATGCCGATTTATTAAAAATCTGACATATGGGTATTTTTATAAAACCTGATATAGGTCCTGATATAAATTTATACATCCTTTCCTTTTTCAAAATAATCTTTCACCATCTTTACCACTACACCGGATAACAGGAATACCGCAATAAGGTTAGGTATTGCCATTAATCCGTTAAAGGTTTCGGCAATGCTCCACAGAAGACCCAAATTCATTGTAGCACCAATTATAGCTACTAAAGAATACACCAGCATAAATGGTTTATTTACTTTTGAACCAAACAAAAACTCAATACATCTCGCTCCATATAGTCCCCAGCCTACAACTGTTGAAAATGCAAAACAACACATTGCTACAGCCGTGAAAATAGAAACCCAGTTTCCATAAGTAGATGTAAATCCTGATATTGTAAGTTCAGCACCTGCTGCATGTCCGAAATTAATAGGAATTTCACTGCATAAAATTACAAAAGCCGTTAATGTACAAATTACTATTGTATCCACGAACACTTCAAATATTCCAAAGAATCCCTGCTTTACAGGTTTTTTAGTGTCAGCACATGCATGAGCAATGGAACCTGTACCAAGTCCTGCTTCGTTTGAGAAGATTCCTCTGGAGACTCCTTTTTTCATGCTTAGGAAAAAGCTTCCAACCACTCCTCCTGTTACCGACGACGGATTAAATGCACCTTCTATAATTGATGAAAAAACTGCCGGAACATTTTTTATGTTCAAAACAATAACTCCCACTGCAAAAACAATATACAGAAGTGCCATAAATGGTACAAGTTTTTCTGTTACCCTACCAATTCTCTTTATTCCACCAAGTAAAATCAGGGCCAAGAGAATTGCCAATATAATTCCTATTATAAGATTTGCTGTTCCTGCATCTTTCTTTGATATAACCCCATAATTCATTAATGCCGAATCGATTGCAGTTGTTATTGTGTTAACCTGAGTTGCATTACCTGTTCCAAATACAGTAAGTACTCCAAATGCCGAGAACAGATATGCCAACCAGTGCCAATGTTTCTTTAATCCATTCTTTATGTAATACATTGGTCCGCCAACCCACTCGCCTTTGTCATTTTTTTCTCTAAAATGTACAGCAAGTGTTACTTCTGAAAATTTTGTACACATACCAAGGATTGCTGATATCCACATCCAGAAAACTGCCCCGGGACCACCTATTGCAATGGCTCCTGCCACACCTGCAATATTTCCCGTTCCTACGGTAGCTGCCAATGCAGTGCACACAGCCTGAAATGGTGTCATTGCACCATCTGCTGCTTCCTTTTTTCTAAACATACGGCCAATAGTAACTTTCATTGCATACGGAAATTTCCTAATTTGCAAAAATTTAGTTCTGAAAGTCAAAATAAGCCCTACGCCGATTATGCAAATCATAGCCGGCACACCCCAGATAAAATCATTAACTGCTGAGTTTATTTGTTCAATAATTGATAACATTTATTATTATCCTTTCACATTTGTAAAATATAAATGCGCAAATTATATGCCATAACAATAAAATTTGCGCACACAGCATTTGAATTATACCACATGTATGGATAATTTTGTATTTTTATTTATCATTCCATTCATAGTAAAACTGCAACAGTCCTACTCGTGATTTTGTTTTTGTTTTCTCATTAAGATTGGATATGTGCCTATATAAGGCAGCCCTTGATATAAACAGCTTTCCTGCAATATCCTGAACATTTTCATCTGAAGTTAACAACATTTCAAAAACTTCTTTCTCCCTTGGTGTCAATGCAAATCTTTCAGAAAATTTTGTAAATTTTTCTTTTTGATCTATATGATTTTTTTCATCTTCCTGCTGAAGCTTAACTTTTACACTATGAACATTTTCCAACTGAGTATAATACAAAAACATAAATATGCTTATGAGAACAAATAGAATTAAAGCTACAATGCTGTTTAAAATAACATTTCCTGATTCAAATAAGGAAAGGGATATTGCCCCTATTATTGCCGCACATATATTATTAACTGCTCTTCCCAGACCTGCCCAAAATTCCGGTCTATTCATATATACTGACAATTCTATAAATGCAGTCGTAAAGAATACCGCAAAGAAGCCTGCCGAGAGGTAAAAAACAATTAACCCAATTATAAAAGCTCCCCCTGTAATAATTATAAGTACACAAATCGTAGATAATAGGGTTACGCAATACATTATTATATACATGCATCTTCTGCTTTTTATGTCAAAAACAGCCCCGGCTAAAAGTCCACTTAATGCCAGAATCATTCTTGGCAACTGCCCGATATCCACTCCTCCAGCCGAATGAAAAAGTGTAACTACATTATCAAGAGTTGCAAAAATACATGACATTAACGCTACTATTACAATTAATGTTATTGCCGCAACCATAGGATTTTTCATTTTAATTCTTTCGTCATTATCTGAATCTTCACTAACTTCTAAAGTATTTTCGTTCACCCCAAGAATTAGTATTACCCATATTAATATAAATGCTGATATAACAATAGCTTCAATCAAATCGTTATTAATCAAATTATTATTACCAAATTGCAATAACAGCCCAATGGCATATGAAACGCCAACAACCTTTGCAAGATGACCGTTATACTGTAATCTTATGGCAATCATATAGCACACTGCACTGCCTGCACAACCAAGCATAACAAAAACAATGCATCCGGCAATAAGCACACTTCCATAGGAGTTATGTTGCTCCATAACAAAAACACCTGCAATTTCTCCGGCAATAAATATTAATGCCCATATAAATTTTGTGCGGCTGTTAATCATTTTTTTTACTAATCCGAACAGACAAAATCCTATGGCACTAACCCCCAGAACATAACCCTGCGATATAACTACCCCTTTTGCATCACTGACGTACATCATCATATTGTCAAATAAATATTCCGTTCCCAAAAATACAAAATTAAATAATGCCAGTATTACAATTATTATTAAATTATTAAAACTCTTTTTTTTCATCTTTTCTGCCATTACGTCCACTTCAAATTATCTTGTTTTTCTGTTTATATACTTTGCTTTATATTTTGAATACACTATAGTCTGGTCCTTATATAAACCATAATATCCTGACAATGCGTAACTGATGGATATTGCAATAAGATAATAAGATACCCCTGCGAAACCAAACAGTTCAAAAGATATCAACATCGAAGTTATAGGACAATTCGTCACCCCGCAAAACACTGCCACCATACCTGCTGCTGCCGCAACCATCGGCGAAAATCCAAGTAACTGACCTATAACACAGCCTAAAGTCGCTCCAACACAAAATGCCGGCACAATCTCGCCACCTCTGTAACCCGCACGCATTGTTATTGCCGTCAATATTATTTTCCACAGAAAATCCAAAGGTCTTGCCTGTCCCTGCTCTATGGCTTTCGCTATCAATTCATTTCCTGCTCCCATGTAATCTTTTGTGTTTAAAAGTATTGTTATTCCTATTACTATAATGCCTGCAACAACTACTCTTACATATGGATTTTTTAAATACTTTGAATATAAAGTAGAAGCCGCCTTTAATGCTACACAAAATAATATACTTATAGCGCCACAGGCTGCTGCAATTACAGCCATTTTTAATCCGTTGATAATAGTAAGCTCAGGGATTTTCGTTACATGAAAAAGTTCCGGATGAATTCCGATTCCTGCGGCAAACTTTGACGCTATTATGGAAGCTATTACGCATGGAAGCAATGCCGCATAATACATAACTCCGACGCTTACAACCTCCAAGGCAAAAACTGCTGCCGCCATAGGCGTTCCAAAAACCGCTGCAAATGCAGCACTCATTCCACACATTACCATGACATGATGATCAAACTCATCAAGTTTTACGATTCGTCCCAACTGGTTTCCTATACTTCCACCAAACTGTATTGCTGCGCCTTCCCTTCCGGCAGAACCACCTGTTAAATGAGTCAAAATTGTTGACACAAAAATCAAAGGTGCCGATCTCAACGGTACATCATCCTTCGCCTTAATTGTTGAAAGCACCTGATTTGTTCCACCATCATCTTTGCCAATTTTCTGATACATAAATACAATTAACAAACCTGCCACCGGCAATAAAAGAAATAACCACTCATGCTCTCTTCTAAACAATGTAACTTCTCTTATACATCCGGCAAACACACTGCTGGCACCACCAACTACTACTCCTGTAAGTATGGCAAGCACAATCCATTTAAAAAAATTTTTCAGATCTCTCCTGATTCTTCCTGAATAATATCTATATATTACTTTTTTTCTATTTATATTCTGTTTTGTATTGGAACTATCCTGCATTGCCTCTCCTTTTTTTTATTATTCTGTAATTTTATTTATTCACAAATAATAAATGCCGGTTTCATTCTTTTAATCTCTCCTCTGTTAATTTTATATTTTTTTGTAATCATTTCCAATTTATTTTAACAATGTTTTTAATAACTTCCATCCATTGTATTAGTCGTCTGGGTGTCATATTCATCCAATAACCGGTGGATGATGGCACGTTTGCTATCGGTCATTTGCGTACTTGTTTCTTTCTGGAAAATTTCTTATAGCTCTTACATATACTTCTTAAAGATATGATTGAATATATAAGAATTTAAATATGCTAATACGGCAAATCCCACAAACAACATTACATATACGACACTTCCTGCTGTCTTTCCTAGCAGAACAATCAATATAATTGGTAATAATGTTATAAGCAATATTAACAAAGTCCATGGGAAATAACCTATTCCCATAAGGAATGCATTTTTAAGTGTGTTCTTTATAGTATTTTCAAATGTACTTTGAAGTGCCATAGCGTATAAAAAAACTAGCAGAACGGTAAGTGCTGTTGCAAGCATTAACCCTTTAAGTGCTGTTGTTATTACTGTTTTTTCAAGACTATTTATTATATATAGATCTACAGTAGGAATCATTGCTGCTACTAATAATATAATCCACATAACCGTTGACTGTCTAAAGTTCTCCTTGAACAATTGAAAAAAATTTCTAAAAATATAACCTTCTCTGTTCTCTGCCATCTTTTTAGTCACTCCGTAAAGTGCCGTTGTTGAAGCGCCCATAGTAATTATAGGCAATGAGAACAAAACAAATAATAAATTTAAAACTACCAAATCTGCTATTTTCGATACCACTTCATAAAATTTACTGTCTATTCCAAACACTTTTTCTTCCTCTCTATACTTCTTTTACGGAATCTCTTTCTAAAAGTTCAGCTTGGAAAATCAACTGCTTCTTTTCATCTTTTCCGCTTATAAGCTCCATTAACAGTTCTATTGATGATTTTACCATCTGTTCACATGGCTGCTTCATTGTGGAAAGTGATGGATGAAAATATTTTGACATTTCAATCCCATCGAACCCTAACACAGAATAGTCATCAGGTATTTTTTTCCCTGATTCTGAAATGGCTTTGTACACACCAAATGCTGTTAAGTCAGAAATAGCATAAAGTGCAGTAAATTCCTCTTTAGACTGTAATAATTCCTTTGTTACCTGATAACCATTGGCTACTGAGTATTCAGGAATGTCATCTTTCATATATCTTATAAGATTTTCGTTAACTTCAATTCCATTATCTTTTAAAGCTTCTCTATAGCCCTTCAATCGAAGACCACCAACTGCCTGATCACCTCTTTTGCCTGAAATTATAGCAATCTTCTTGTGACCTTTCTTGCAAAGATAATCTACTGCCTTGTAGCTTTCTTTTTCGTCATCAATAGAGACTGAAGATCCGTTTCTTTTAGGTGCCATCATGTTAACTGCAACAGTGCATAACACATATGGTACACCTATTTCTTCTAATCTTGTGTCAAGATAATCCATCTGACCTCCAAGAAAAATCAAACCTTTAAGTCTTTTTTCTTTGGCAAGCTGTACTGCTACACTTACATCATCCTGATCTTCCCCTACGGCATAAAGTAAAAATGTGTACTCTAATTTTTTTAATTCTTCTTCAAAAATTTTTAACATTCCCTGAAAGAATTGGTTATCTATACCTTTAATTAAAAGTGCTATCGTATTAGATTCTGTCATTTTTAAATTTCTTGCACTATTATTAGGCACGTAATTATATTCTTTTATAACTTTTAAAATTCTTTTTCTGGTATTCTGATTAATACCTGGATCATCATTAATTGCTCGAGAGACAGTGCTAATTCCAACACCACATATTTTTGCTATGTCTTTTATTGTTAAATTTGCCATGTCTTTCCCCTTTCATCTAAACGTACTAAAATTTTTTCCAATTCCACAATCTGATATTTTATCATATACATATCATTTATGCAAAAAACTGCGAAAAAATTTTTTTCGCAGCTTCTTATCATTTTATTCCTATCCTCTGCCATAAAGAACTGTTAATTCTCTAATAGTTGCTGATAATTTTTTAGTTATCTGTCGGGATTTTACTCTCCAACACCAATTTCCGCCTAAAGTTGAAGGCCGATTCATTCTCGCTTTATTATCCAAATGAAGATAATCCTGTAACGGAATAATACATGTATTGGCTGTTGATGCCTGAGCCATACGAATAACTTCGTCAACTAACTCATCTTTATCATCAATTTTTCTGCCAATATATTTTTGAACCATCTCAACCTCTTCCGATTCAATGCTACCTAACCATCCCTTTAATGTTTCATTGTCATGAGTTCCTGTATATACTACACAATTCTTATTGTAATTGTATGGTAAATATTCTCTTGGTCCTGAAGAATCTCTGCTATCAAATGCAAACTCAAGAACTTTCATATTAGGAAATCCTGAATCATTAACTAACTGTCTTACTGAATCGGTTATATAACCTAAATCTTCAGCTATGATGTTAACATTACCTAAACAATATTTTATAGCATTAAATAAATCTATTCCCGGTCCTTTTTCCCAGTGTCCATCGATTGCATCATCATCCTTAGCAGGTATTGAATAATATTCATCAAAACCTCTAAAATGATCAATTCTTACGACATCATATAACTGGACACTTCGCTCTATTCTTTTTATCCACCAATCATAGTTGGTCTGTTTATGATAATCCCATTTGTATAATGGATTGCCCCATAACTGACCTGTTGCTGAAAAGCCATCAGGGGGACATCCTGCAACTGCTATAGGTTTTCCCTTATCATCCATTTGGAATAACTCAGGGTGTGACCACACATCTGCACTATCATAAGCCACATATATTGGAATATCTCCAATAATTTTCACACCATTATCATTGGCATATTTTTTTAATTTGTACCATTGCCTATAGAATTCATACTGAGCAAATTTATAAAATTCTATTTTCTCCTTCAGTTCATTCTGATAATACTCCATTGAGTATCCCCATCTGAGTTTTATGTCTTCTGCCCAGTTGTCAAAACTTTGGCCGTTAAACCTTTCCTTTATAGCCATAAACATTGCATAATCATTTAACCAATATCTGTTTTCATCTTTAAACTCTTTAAATTCTTCCCTTTCACGGATATTACTTCTTTTGTACGCTTTTTTCAAAAGTTTAAATCTGCCATTATACAACTTTTCATAATCTACTTTGTCAATTTTGTCACCAAAATCCACCTTGTCACATTCTTTTTCTGTTAACAGTCCCTGCTCAATCAGCTCTTCTAAACTTATAAAGTATGGGTTTCCTGCATAAGTTGAAAATGACTGATACGGTGAATCTCCGTAACTTGTTGGTCCTATAGGCAGAATTTGCCAGTATTGCTGTTTGGAATCTTTCAAAAAATCTACAAACTTGTATGCCTCTTTTGAAAAACTTCCTATTCCATATTTTCCCGGCAAACTGGAAATGGGTAATAATATTCCACTAGCCCTCATAGTTCCTCCTTATATGTTACTTAACCTTTTACTGCTCCCGCAGCAACACCTTTTATAATATGCTTCTGACATGTTAAGTAGAAGAATATTACAGGTATAATACTTAAAATGATAAGTGCCATTATTGCACCTAAATCTACTGAACCGTAACTTCCCTGTAAGTACTGAATGTGAATTGGAATAGTTCTATACTTATCAAGATCAAGAACTAAATATGGAAGTAAATAATCGTTCCATATCCACATTATTTCGAGAATACCTACAGAAATCAATGTTGGTTTTAGCATTGGAACAATAACAATAAAGAATGTTCTAATTGGTCCGCATCCATCAATTGCTGCTGCTTCTTCAATCTCAAGTGGTAAACCTTTAATAAATCCTGTAAACATAAATACTGCCATACCTGCACCAAATCCTAAATATATAACCGGAATAGTCCAAGGTGTATTAAGTCCCAATGAATCTGCTGTATTTGACAATGTGAACATTACCATTTGGAATGGTACTACCATTGAAAATACGAACAAGTAATATACTATCTTACAAACCATGCTGTCAACTCTTGCTATATACCATGCTGCCATTGATGTACAAATCAGAATCAACGCTGTTGATAAAACTGTAATTACAAAACTATATAATACCGATTTAAAAAACGGATAATTTCCAAATGTAAAACCTTTGATGTAGTTTGCCCAACCTACTAACGCCTCACCAGTAGGCCATGCAAATGTGTCTGTTTTTACAAAGGTGTTAGCTTTGAAAGAGTTCATTAACACAATAAATATAGGACTAACATAAACTAAAGTTACAATTGTCATTATTGCAGTCAACAGTCTTCCACGCTTTAATGGAATTTCACTTGTCTCTTTCATTTTTTTCTTTTTAGGTGTAGCCTTCACTGTTGAATCTTTAATTGTTGAATTTACCGTTTTCTCATTGTTCATTACTGCTGCACCTCCTTAGATCTAGTTGCCTTAAGCTGAATAATTGATATACCTGCAACTAAAATAAAGAATATAACGGCTTTCGCCTGGGCAACTCCCTTACCTGTAAGAGACTGTCCGTAAAATGTGTTGTAAATGTTAAGTGCCAACATTTCTGTTGTCTTTATAACTGAACCATCTTTTAACTGTTCAAACGGCTGTCCGTTTGTTAAAGCTAAGTTCTGGTCAAAAAGTTTGAATCCATTTGTTATTGTTAAGAACAAACAAATTGTAATTGATGGCATAATATTTGGAATTGTAACTCTTGTCAATGTCTGCCATTTTGTTGCTCCATCAATTTTTGCTGCTTCAATTAATTCTCCCGGAACTGTCTGCAAACCTGCAATATAGATAATCATCATATATCCTACCTGTTGCCAGCACATAAGAATAATTAATCCCCAGAAGCCATATCTTGTTTCCATAAGAATTGAAGTATTAATTTTTCCTAAAACGCCATTGAAAATCATACTCCAAATATAACCAAGAACAATACCACCTATAAGGTTAGGCATAAAAAATGCTGTTCTGAATAAGTTTGCTCCCTTAATCCCCAATGTTAATAAATATGCTATTAAGAAAGCTAACACATTTATTATAAATAGGGATACTATTGCATACAAAGCTGTATACCAAAATGCATGTATAAATGACGCATCATTAAATGCATCCATATAATTTCTAAAACCTACAAAAGAAGCATCACCTATTGTAACAAATTTACAAAATGATAAATAAATACCTCTCAAGAAAGGATATATAAATCCAATGCAAAATGCTAAAAATGTAGGTGCTAAAAATAGAAGAAAGCATCTTTGAATAGGTTTGCGAAGAAGTTTAGAATTTACAGATGTTCCACCATTATGTTTTTTCTTTTTTCCTTTCACTTCAATCTCCTCCTAATTCTTATTCAAAATAGAATTTTCAATATTTTTCTATTTTTTAATAAAGGGGCAGACACTGCCTGCCCCACAATGTGTTAATAATTTAATTATGATTTTATACTTATCAATCTAAAACCTTATTACTTGTTAGCTGCTTTGTACTGAGTAGCCCAGCCCTGAACGAATGCTGTCTTAACATCATCCCATGATCCGCCTGCATCATATTTGTTCATTGCTGCTACAAGACTTGCTCTCCATTCATCTACGTTAGGTGTGTAGTTAAATGACCAGTCAACATTGTAATTTCCTGCTTCAAGTAAATCATTAGCATTCTTTAAGAATACGTTACCGCTGTCTGCTGCCTTCTTATAAGGGATTGCACCAAACTGTTCTGCCATAACTTTTGTTCCTTCTTCTGATGTTACTAACCATTTCATAAATTCAAGTGTTGCCTTCTGATCTGCTTTTGAAGCCTTAGCATTAACTGCCCAACAGTTTTCTGTTCCTGAACAAAGACCTGCTTTTTCTTCACCTTCAACTCCACAGTAAATTGGAATCATCTGCATATCATCGTCTGAAATTGACTTTTTCAAAGCATCATATTCCCATGTACCATTCTGGTAGAATACTGCTTCGCCCTTCTTGAATTCGGCTTCAGCATCGTAACCACCTGTTGCCAAAGTTTTCTTGTCGTATTTGCTGTTGTTGATATATAAATCCCAAACATTTTTGAAGTTATCTAAGTATGTTCCCTTAATTTCTGCAGGGGCATCCTTCCATCCGTCATCTCTTCCTTCATAGAATAAAGCCATATTAGCTAAGTGACCTGTAAATCTCCAAGATGAAGCGTCATCCATACCTGATGATGTAAATGCATCAAATCCAAGCTTGTCTGCTCTCTTGTGGATATCTTCTGCAACTGACTTTAATGAAGCGAAATCCTTAATGTCTGTAATTTCATATCCTGCTTTCTTAAGTAATTTCTTATTTACAATAATTCCGTAACTTTCATAACAATAACCCATTGACGCAACCTTGCCGTTTTCATCTTTTAAGTTAAATGCATCTGTACTTAATTCTTTGTAAACATCTGTATCTTTAAGATCGATGCAATAATCATCCCAAGTCTTAACTGCTGCCTGGTTACCGACAACAAATAATGTAGGAGCTGCTGACTTACCCATCTCAGATGTTAATGTTGAATTGTAGTTTCCTGAAGCTGCTGTAACTACTTTTACCTTTACTCCTTTTTCTTTCTCGTATGTCTTTGCAATTCCCTGTAAAGCTTCATCTGCTTCAGGTTTAAAGTTTAACCAGTAAACTGAGCCCTTTGAATCTGAACCCGTTTTTTCGCTCTTTGAACTGCTACCACAACCTGCTAATAATCCTGCTACCATTGTTGCACACAATGCTACACTTAATAATTTCTTACGCATATTCATTTCTCCTTTTTATTAAAAATTTGTATTTAGGTTATCCGTCATTTCCAAATAAATGTTGGTACTTGCAATTTGTTTGGAAACGTTTCCTGTATCCTGATAGTAGCACTTTTTGGAAACGTTTACAATACTATTTTCACCTTTTTTTCACAATTCGACTTTTTAGCTAATTTTCCGTCTCATCTTTTGTATATATTGTACAATATTAATACCATTTTTATGTATCTTTTATGCATTTAGAATATATTTGTTATTTTTCGTTCTAGTGAATATGCTATTATTCAAGGGTGTTTTTTCTATTTGGTTGTTAAAATTTCAAGAATGATTTTTAAGATTTTTAAATGTGATTTCACTTTGATTTTTTGATTACAGTATTCAAAAAAATTATCCCGCCTTTGCACTGGTGGGATAATTTTTTTTGTGTTGATATACCTTATTGTTCTAATTTCCAAATATCTCTATTATATTCTTCAATTGTTCTATCTGATGAGAAATATCCTGCTTTCGCAATATTTACAAGCATCTTCTTAGCCCAATCATGTCTATTTTCATAATCAGCATAGGCCTGCTCTCTTGTTTTTACATATGCATCAAAATCAGGAAATGTCATAAACCAGTCTTTTCCAATAAGTTCATTTGAAAGTCTTTCAAGACGTTCCTTGTCACCTATGGACATAAGTTCGCTTCCTGTTATAAAATCAACTGCTTCTTTAATAACCGGATTATTGTTATAGTACTTTGCAGCACAATAGCTTCCGTTAGCATATCTTTCTACAACAGTTTCACTTAAATCACCAAAAATGTAAATATTGTCATCTCCAACAAGATCATGGATTTCTACATTAGCACCATCTTCAGTACCTAAAGTTACTGCTCCATTAAGCATAAATTTCATATTACCTGTACCACTTGCTTCTTTTGATGCAAGTGAAATCTGTTCTGAAATATCACATGCAGGAATTAACTTTTCAGCCCATGTTACGTTATAGTTTTCAACCATTACCACTTTAAGATATTGACTAACTTCAGGATCATTATTTATCAAATTTTGAAGGCAAAGTATAAGATGAATTATGTCCTGTGCAATAATGTATGCAGGAGCTGCCTTTGCTCCAAAAATTACTGTTATTGGAGTTGTTGGCTTTTTACCTGCTTTAATTTCTAAATATTTATGAATTACATATAACGCATTTAATTGCTGACGTTTGTATTCATGAAGTCTCTTAATCTGAATATCAAAAATAGAATTTTCATTAATTTCTATATTCTGTCTTTCCATTAAGGCATTCTTTAATTCTGCTTTCTTTGTGTTTTTAATACTAAGAATCTTGTTTAATACTTCTTCATTGTCTTTGTAATCCAAAAGTTTTTCTAATTCCGTTGCATTCTTCTTATATCCATCCCCAATGAGTGACGTAATAAGCTCTGTAAGCTGAGGATTACTATGAATAAGCCATCTTCTAAATGTAATTCCATTAGTCTTATTATTAAACTTTTCAGGATAAATTTTATAAAAATTATTTAATTCAACATTCTTAAGGATATCTGTGTGAAGTGATGCCACACCATTAACACTTGATGAATAATGAATATCAATGTGAGCCATGTGTACTCTTTCTTCTCTATCAATAATGTAAACTGAACCATCATCATACTTTCTTCTTACTTTATCATCTAATACTTCAATAATAGGCATAAGCTGTGGCACTGTTTTCTTAAGATATGATATAGGCCACTTTTCTAAAGCTTCTGCTAAAATTGTGTGATTAGTATATGCACATGCCTTTGTTACAGCTTCAATGGCATCATCCATTTCAAGTCCTCTTTCTACCATTAAACGGATAAGTTCAGGAATAACCATTGTTGGATGTGTATCATTAATCTGTATAACTGCATAATCAGCTAAGTCATATAACTTGCATCCTTTTTCTACTGCTTCATCAAGAATTAATTGAGCTGCACTTGATACCATAAAATACTGCTGATAAATTCTAAGAATTCTACCTGCATCATCACTGTCGTCAGGATAAAGGAATAGTGTAAGATTCTTTTCTATATCCTCTTTGTTAAAATTAATTCCGTCTTCTACAATATTTTCATCTACACTTTCAATATCAAATAAGTGAAGTTTATTAGTTGTGCTGTCATAACCTGTAACATCAATATCATACATTCTTGAAGTAACATTCATACCTCTAAACTTAACTGTATATGTTACATCAGTCTTTGTAAGCCAACTTTTTTCTGTAAGCCATGGATCTGGAATTGTAGTCTGCGCATTATTCTTAAATACCTGTCTGAATAATCCGAAATGATAGTTTAATCCTACTCCGTCACCATTAAGTCCTAATGTTGCAATAGAATCTAAAAAGCAGGCTGCAAGTCTTCCAAGTCCTCCGTTTCCAAGAGATGGCTCCTTTTCAAATTCTTCTATTTCACATAAATCCTTGCCATTTTTTGCAAGTTCTTCTTTTATGTCATCATAAATTCCAAGATTAATAAGGTTATTAGACAAAAGCTTTCCTATTAAAAATTCTGCTGAAATATAGTATAATTTTTTCTTTGAATTTTTATGCTGTTTTCCTTCTGCCATTGTTTTTACCAAAGTAAGTAAAGCATTGTAAATTTCCTCGTTTGTACATTCTGAAATTGACTTATTATACTCTGATTTAATAATTTCCGAAAGATTCATTTTTATACCTCCTAAAAAAATATGGTTTTATATTTGTAACTATATTATAATATTGTTATTATTAAAAATATTGCATTATAGTTTTGTTTTTTTGCACAATACTATCTTTTTTTGATTTTGGGAGGTACTTTATGGAGAAGAATCAATACGAAATTTACCACGAAAACAAAAAACATACGCCCAATGATTTTCCTTATAATACTTATTTGTGCTCTATTCCACTAGATTTCAAATCAGTTAATCTTCACTGGCATAACGAAGTTGAACTAATTGTAATCAAAAAAGGACAGGGGTTAGTTAATGTTAATCTTGTAACGTATACTGTTAACGCCGGTGATGTTGTTTTCGTCTTTCCGGGACAACTTCATTCTATTAGCCAAAAAGATTGTAGTATTATGGAATATGAAAATATTCTTTTTAAATCAAGTCTTCTTAAATCTTCAGGCTATGATTTGTGCAATGACAAGTTTATTCAACCTTTACTTTCAGGAAATCTAAATATATATCCTGTAATTAATAGTAACTTTGATTTTCACGACTCTCTCTATTCTTTAATTAACGAAATAGATAAATTGTGTGACAAACGTCCTTATGCATATCAGCTAGCTGTTAAATCTTATCTTTTTCAGATTTTTTACCATCTGATATCCAATTGTGGGCGAAATGAAATTAAACCAATTAGCAAAAAAGCTCTTGAAAAAATAAAAACAATTCTTTCTTATGTTGCTGAACATTTTCAGGATAATATCTCCATAGAAGAAATTGCCGGTCATTGCTTCTATAGTAAATCATATTTTATGAAGTTCTTTAAAGAAACCATGGGGATGAGTTTTGTACAATATCTTAACGATTACAGACTCGAAGTTGCAGCAAAACTTCTTACCACAACTTCTGATGACATAATTAATATTGCAATAAATACCGGTTTTGATAATTTGTCCTATTTTAACAGGTGTTTCAAAAAGAAATACGGAATTACACCGGGTAAATATAGAAAAGATGCCAGAGATTAATTTTTAAGCATTATCATAAATCTCTCCTCTAAAAGCAGTATTGTGTTATACTTTGTAAAAATTATGCAAGAACTATAGTTTTTTTTATTTTATAATAGCAGTATAATACATAAAGCAATATTTCACAATGTGATAATGTAAGCAAAAAATTGTGAGATTGCAAGGCATGGAATAATCCGTGTAATCAAATAATCAATACAAAAGAAAGCGTTTGCCTTAATTAATATGGCAATAACGAGGTAAAAGCAATGAAAAAAAAGTGGTGGCATGACAAAGTAGCTTATCAGATATATCCAAAAAGTTTTCTAGACAGTAATGGAGATGGAATCGGAGATTTAAGAGGTATTATTTCTAAGCTTGATTATTTAAAGGATTTAGGAGTTGATATTATTTGGCTTTCCCCTATTTACAAATCACCTTTTGTAGATCAGGGGTATGACATTTCTGACTACTATTCTATTGCTGAAGAATTTGGAACAATGGAAGAATTTGACGAATTGCTGGCAGAAGCTAAAAAACGTAATATGTATATTATTATGGACTTGGTTATTAATCACTGTTCAGATAAACACGAATGGTTCCAAAAAGCTTTAGCTGACCCTGATGGGGAATACGCCGGTTATTTCTATTTTAGAAAAGGTAAAGACGGCAATCCACCTAGCAATTACCGTTCTTATTTTGGTGGCAATTGTTGGGAACCGGTTCCCGGAACTGACAAATATTATTTCCATATGTTTGCCAAAGAACAGCCTGATCTAAATTGGGAAAATCCTACATTACGCAAGAAACTTTACGATATGATTAACTGGTGGCTTGAAAAAGGTTTGGCTGGTTTTAGAATTGATGCAATTATTAACATCAAAAAAGATTTAGATTTTCCAAATCTGGAACCTGACGGTGCAGACGGTCTTGCCGGTTGTTGGCGAATGGTTGAAGATGTTGAAGGTGTTGGTGAATACTTAGAAGACCTTAAGAAAAATACTTTTGAAAAGTACGATGCCTTTACTGTTGCTGAAGTTTTCAATATGCATAAAGATGAGCTTTCACAATTTATCGGTGAAAACGGACACTTCTCTACTATTTTTGATTTTAGTGCCCATACCCTTAGCGACGGTGCCCACGGCTGGTACGATGCACCTGATATTAATTTTAATGATTGGCGTAAAACCATTATAAACTCACAGCTTCAGGTTCAAAAATGTGGTATTGAAGCTAATATTATTGAAAACCATGATGAACCTAGAGGTGTTTCAAGATTTTTGCCTGAATATGCAAGAAATTCTCTTGGAACAAAAATGCTTGGAACTGTAAGCATACTTCTTCGCGGAATCCCTTTTATTTATCAGGGACAGGAAATCGGAATGCAGAATGCCGTTTGGAACGATGTTAAAGAATATAACGACATCAACACAATTGACCAATATAATCTCGCCATAAGTGCCGGTCTATCAGATAAAGAAGCTTTGGCTGTATGTAGCAAAATGAGTCGTGACAATGCCAGAACTCCTGTACAATGGAGCGACGCAGATAATGCCGGTTTTACAGCAGGAACTCCTTGGCTTAAAGTTAATTCTAACTATAAGGACATTAACGTACAAAATCAGGAAAACGACCCTGACTCTGTTTTAAATTACTACCGAAAGTTAGTGGCTACACGTAAATCTCCTGAATACAAAGAAGTATTCACTTACGGTGTATTTGAACCTGCCTATGAAGATACTGAATATGTAATGGCTTATTATCGTGTGTCAGACAACCAACGTATCCTTGTTGTTGCAGATTTTGGAAAAGAATCTACAGCTATAGAATTGAAATATCCTGTTAAAAAAGTTGTTCTCTCAAATGTTGGAATAAAGGAAATTAATGGGAAAGTGCTTAAATTGGAGAGTTGCGAAGTTATAGTAATTGAGTGTGTGGAATAGATGGCTTACCCCTCCATCTTTTCTTTTATGCCTTCCTTTGTCTGTTCAAACTGTCGCTCCCATGTATCTATTAAATCATTGCACTCACTTATTTTTCCGTTTAGCACTTCCTTTAACTGTTTGTCCAGAGCCGCAAGCATTTCTGTATAATTGATTACATCGCTTTTCATAGTTTCAATACGTTCTTCCAGCCGGGCAATCTCCATCTGTTTTCTACTGTTTTCTTCCATAAGACTGCTGTTAGTTTCCTTTAAACTATCCATCATTTTTTGAACGACTGACTTTTCCGCCTCATCCCTATTTTCCAGTTTATTTTGTAATTCTTCAATTTTTGAATTCATCTTTTGAATTTGAGCTAAAAGCTGCTGGTTCTTATCATGCTCAGCATTTGTTTTCTTTCTCTCTTCCTCGATTTGCTTCGCCTGATTTGCCCCCATATTTTGCAGGTATTCGTTTACTTCACCTTTGTTGTAACCTCGCCATGCACTCGAAAATCTATTTTCATTTTCAATCTCTCTTCGCAGATTTTCAATTGTTGCCTTATCATCCTTTCCCATTATAATACCTCCAATAAATCATTTTCTTTCAAACCTAACTGAGATGCGGTTCCACTTGGCAGTTCCAATACACTCCTACTTCCTTTTACCTTTTTGCAACATATACCTGTAGGAACACTGCAGTCTATTTTGATAACTACATTATCCTTACTAAGATACACGGCATCTATGGGCGTTTTCATAAAAAACATATGAATCTGGGAACATGGTTTTATTAGCAAACCTCCCATATCTTCAATCTGCTTTGTAGTCTTTCCCATCAATCCCATAAATCTGGAGAAAAAACTGTCCGCCACCATAATATCTGAAATTTTATTTCCTTTTAAATAAAGTTCCGTCTTTTTCATTTTCCGCCTTTTTCTATAAAGTTATTTTATTCAAATCTAATATCTGCTTCTTAATTCATAAATATAATCATTGTAATATATAGCATTTACTAGCCAAATATATCCATAATATTTAGTACTGCCGGGCCTAACAAAACTATAAATATAACAGGGAATATGAATAATACCATAGGTACTAACATAGTAACCGGAGCCTTCAAAGCTTTTTCTTCTGCTCGCATTTTCCTGTCTTTTCTCAGGTTTCCTGCCTGAACTTTTAATACTGATTTTATGGAAATTCCCAGCTGGTCCGCCTGTACTAATGCCGTTAGAAATGTTGTCAATTCCTTTACATCACATCTTTTAGCAAGGCCCTCATAAGCTTCCTTTTTGCTCATTCCACGCTGTATATCTCTTGTTGCCTGCATCAATTCCGTCATTAATTCTGATTTGTCTTTTTCATAAAGTCGGATCAGTGCAGCATCAAATCCAAGACCTGCCTCCACACTTACAACCAGCAAATCCATTATGTCCGGCAATTGCTGTCTTAATTTTTCCTTGCGTTTTTTTGCTTTCCTTTTCAACCAGCTGTTTGGAAGAATTATGGCAATTAACCCCACAACTGCCATCGCTGCTACTAAATATAACATTCCAAGATTAAAAATTTTACACACAATCAGTGCAATAGCCATAAACAATGCTGCGAGTACAATTTTAATCATCGAAAACTGTTCTGCCGTTAAATCCGTTCCGGTTATTTCTAACATTCCCTCAATTACCTGGGTTTTTTTATTTGTTTTTTCCTTTTTCTTTCCGGCTTTTTTTCTTTTATTGTTTTTTAAGTACTGACTATATCTTTCCTTAAGGCTTTTCTTGTCTTTTACCATTTCCTTCTTTACGGGTTGGTTTCCAACATTTTTGACTTCCTCGATACGCCTCTTTTTTACATCAATTGTTGCTCCCACACTATTGAACACAATAACAATAATTGAAAATATCATTACCGAACATATCACTGACAATAGTAAAACCATGCTGCTTCTCCTTTAATATTTGATGGTAACTATTCTTTTAATTATTACAAATCCTATACACTCCCATACCAAACCGAACCCCAACATAATATGTCCAACATCAGTATCAAACAATCCTGACGCATATTCCGGATTCAGCATGCTCATAGCTCCCAGCAATAGAAACGGAAGTGCTCCTACTATATATCCTGACATTCTGCCGCTGGCTGTCCTTGTTTTTATTTCTTTTCGCAATGTAATACGGCTTTGAATGGTTTCTGATATTTTTTCCAACACATCTGCCAAATTTCCTCCAACTTTTCGTTGAATAATAATAGCAGTACACAACATGTCAAGATCATCACTATCTGTTCTTTCAACCATTCTACCCATGCTGTCTTCCAAAGTCATTCCACGCTGTGTTTCCTTAAAAACCCTTCCGAACTCCTCAGCAATAGGTGCTTCCATATCAGTTGCAATACTGTTCATTGCCGCCTGAAAAGAGTGTCCTGCTTTCAGTGCATTTTCCATTACTCCAACAGCCTCCAATAACTGCCCTTCCAGTTTTGCCTTTCTCTTTTTCTTTTTTCTTCGTACATAAAGCATTGGAAGTAAAGCAAATATCAATGCACAACCGATGCATATTCCCTTTTGAACTCCGATTAATACCATTACAAAAGGAATGCTGATAGATGCTGCCAGCCAGATTATCAAAAATTCCTGTACCGGAATATTGATTCCCACATTGTATAATTCATTTTCTATTTGTGCCAATTCTTTTCTTGTTTTAAGTCCTGTGTTTTTTTTGACTTTAAGTCTCTTTCTTCTTTGGACATTTTTTTGTTTTTTACCCTTATCTTCTGTTTCAAACTCTTTTATTCGTTCCTCAACCTTAAGTCTGTCTTTTGAAATACCGTATAAAATAATTGTAAAAATACAAAAGAAAAATACCATGGCACATACTATAATTATTGCAATTATCATATTTTTCCTTTCATTTATTCCCTGAAGAACCAGGAATTATTGATTTCCACACCATTGGATTTTACCTTGTCACAACACTGTGGAACAACTCCTGTACTTTCAAAGTGACCAATAAATTTATTATTGCCGTCAAGTCCATCTACAACATATCTGAAAATCTCCTGAGTGGTAATTATATCACCCTCCATTCCGGTAATTTCACATATACTTGTAATTTTTCTGCTTCCATCACGGAGCCTTGCCTGTTGGACAATTAAATCCAATGCCCCTGCGCACTGTTGCCTGATAGCTGTAACAGGAAGTTCCATTCCAGACATCATTACCATTGTTTCAATACGTGCCAACGCATCTCTGGCTGAGTTTGCATGAGCTGTAGTAAGTGAACCGTCATGACCTGTATTCATAGCCTGAAGCATATCCAGCGTTTCACCTCCACGAACTTCACCTACTACTATTCTATCCGGTCTCATACGTAAGGCATTTTTAACTAAGTCCCTTATTGTAATTGCTCCTGTTCCCTCCAGATTTGCCGGTCTGCTTTCCAAAGATACAACATGATCCTGCATCAGTTTCAATTCTGCTGCATCTTCTATAGTAACAATACGTTCGTCATGAGGAATAAATGCCGATAGCACATTTAACAATGTTGTTTTACCTGAGCCGGTACCTCCTGATACCAATATATTTAATTTTCCCCTGACACCTGCCTCCAAAAAGCCTGCCATTTCTGGAGACAACGATCCAAATCCCATCAGATTCTCGATGGTAAGAGGAGTTTCTGAAAATTTTCGAATCGTTATGGTCGAGCCACAGAGTGCCAGAGGAGGAATTATAGCATTTACACGGGATCCGTCTTTTAATCTTGCATCCACCATAGGATTAGAATCATCGATTCTTCTTCCAAGGGGTGTTACAATTCTGTCAATAATTCTTCTTACATGTTCTTCATCCTGAAATTTCACATCTGAGAGAACAAGTTTTCCTTTTCGTTCGACATAGACCTGATTAGGACCATTTACCATAATTTCACTTACAGTGCTGTCACTTATTAAATCCTCCAAAGGTCCAAGTCCCGTTATCTCATTTTGAACTGACTTTACTATATATGCCTTATCCATCCTGCCAATTTCAGGATGATTTTCTGAAATATAATCATTTATCAGAGTCTCTACATCACTTGAAGAAACATTGTCTATTTTTGCCAGCATGGCAGCCACTTCTTTATGAGTTTCGTCAATTATTTCTGCATATTCATTTTTTCCACTTTTTATATTCTGCTGTTCGCTTCTGAAAACAGCATTATCATTTTTACTTTCTTCGGACTGTTTAACTTTATTATCCGGAGCTTTTTCAAGAGGTTTTTCGCTTGTCTTTTTTTCCATTCTCTCCATTAAGTTCATATAACAACCTCCTAGATTTCATCTCCATTTACATACTTTACTATTTCCTTCGACACCTTTGATTTTGGATACGAAATAACTATTGGCACGCCTCTATTTATACTTGCAATAGCATTTTTCGGCTCACTTGGTATTACAAAGGCGATTTCATTATCCAAGGTTGATTCAACGTCTTTTTTCTTTACATAGGAGTCTCCATCCTTGTTTAAAATAAACTTAACTTTTCCTGCCAGTTCAAGAGTTGTCATTACCTTCATACAGGTTTTTGTATTTTTCAAAGTTGATATTTCCGGGGTAACTATAAAGTATACCGTGTCTGACATCTCCAATGCCTGTAATGCACATTCATCCAAAGTCGGACCTAAATCAAAAATTATATAATCGTAAAACTCTTTTACAGCCGTTACGATGTCATTTATATGAGATGGTTTTACCAATTCCGCAAACTCAGGTGACTGAGGAGCCAGTAAGAGACGGACTCCTGATGAATGCTTGTATATATAATTTTTTATAGTTGCCAGACTAAAATCATTTTCTGCTATTAAATCGGAAATCGTATCGTAGGATGGCACATCCATAAATACACCTACATCTCCAAATTGCAAATCCAAATCTATTAAAAGAACTTTTTTTCCTTTTCTTTGCAACGCAACAGCCATGTTCACTGCCACAGTTGTTTTCCCTGTTCCACCTTTTGTACCAAAAATGGATAGAACTCTTGAATCATATCCCTTTTCTTCACTCTCACTTCCACGATTTTGATTTTTTACAATCTCAGATACTATGTTTTCCTGAATTTCCTTTTTATCCATATCTATAGTAAGTACTTTGCCTATACCACACTCCATAGCTTCCGTAAGCATTTGTAAATCACATACATTGGTGATTAAAATCATTACAAGATTTTTCTTTGCCATGTAGATTTGTTCGAGTAATCCCCGTTGGTCCCCTGTCAGGTTATCTGTCATTACTACAAGAGCATCAATAGTTGTATTTATAATTTTTTTAACTCCGTTTTCATCCGGAGACACTGTTGCAATATAATTAAATTGTTGTGTATTCAGAATATATTCTACTCTCTGCTCATTTTCCATTGCAGTCATTGCAATTATTTTATAATGTTCCATATTCTACCTTCTTTTTCATTATTGTGCTTATGTTACTGCTACTGGGTCCTGTCTGACTTACTCCATAATGCAACACTAAAGCCACCTTCCCCTAAATCTGCAACAATCAGACATTGTTTTTGTGTAAGTTTTAAAGTGATATTTGTATTAACCTTTCCACTGCCTCTATTCGTAACTTCACCTAATCGTAAAACTTCCACACCTGAACAAACCACCTTTTTTTTCTTTTTTTCACCGGATATTAAATCTACCAAATCTCCTTCCTTCATATAACCTGCAATATCCTGCGGTAAAGTAACCTCTATAGTCATTGCACGCATTCCTTTCGGTAACTGATATGAGAGACTTGTTCCTGATGAGCCTTTTTCATAAATTTTGTCCTTGAGAATCTGTTCACCTGATTCTATTTCTCTTTCAGTAATTCTTCCTTCTACATCTTCAATTTTTCTTGCGGCATTTCCATGAACGGAGCCTTCCGGTACAGATACCAGTTGCAACATATCTCTTTTTATTTCCGTATATGCTTTTATATTTTTTCCGGCCACAACCACCATTTCCGTCTTCTGTTGATTTTCTACCTTAGTTTTGGTTTCTCCCACTTTTTTCTCGTATCCACTAAAAAAGCTATATAGTAAAATTCCGCATATGGCTGCTGAAATTATAGCAATAATGTATATTTTCTTCATAGTCGCTCCTTGCTTTAAATAGATGTAACACTAGCTGATTTTGCCTTATAATATTTTCCAAAAAATGTCTGTGCCACATATGTCAGATTTTTAACAGGATATACAACCGTTACATCAATTTTGTCGGAAGTTATGTTTACGGTAACATTTGCTCCCTCTCCATTATTCCATAGGTTTTCTTTTACCCTGTTGTCTATTTTATCTATTAATTCATTCATATTTGAAGAATTATAATCCGAAACATATAACGAGGCATACCTGGCTCCTGCATAAGCGGCATTTTCTACCTTATACTGATTTGAATATATCCATCCAAAGTCAATTATTCCGCATAAAAGTGTCAGCAGTATTGGTACAACCAGTGCAAACTCTACTATTGACTGTCCTTTTTCATTTTTTAAGATTCTTCTTAACATTGCGGTACACCTCCTTTAGATTTTTTCAGAAAGAAACAGACAGGACAAATCTTTCGACCTGCCCTGTCTGTTTTAATGCATTAAATTAAACTTTCAATTTATTTTACTGCGCTTTCTAATTCATTTGATGACTTAGTAAATACGCTCTTAATATTTCCACTTAATGCTGTAAGAGCTACGATAACAACGATTGCGATTAATGCAATAATTAATGCATATTCTACCATTCCCTGTCCACTCTCATCCTTAAAAAATCTCTTTAACATATCTGTATCCTCCTTTATATTAAAACTTCTTATTATATTTAAACAACAGTACTCCCTGTTGCTTAGAACCCTTTAACAAAAGTTCATAACGATTACCATCGCCACTGCAATGAATGGCCCCATTGGAATCATCTCGTGCATTACCGTCAGGTATGCCATCCTTGATTTAATTGTTGCATATGCCAAAACACATATTCCCATAAGTACTATGGCATATAACAGATTCATAATTCCCAGACAAAAGCCTGCACAGGCTGCCAACTTTATATCTCCGGCTCCAACGTTTTTAGCAAAAGCTGCAGGAAGTGCAAAGATTACAAATCCGGCAATCAATCCTATCATTGAATATAGAATTGAAAATTCAGGAAATCCCTTTACTCCTAAAATTGTTGGAACACTGAATGCTATCTTCACAATTAAAATGGATAACAATAAATCATTTGGAATGATTCTATGATGCAGGTCTATCACAGCAACCATCTCGCAAATCATTAAAATTAGAAAACAATATATTTCTATAAAAACGAAACTTTGTTTCCACATTATAACAGCCCCCACCACTGCCATAATCAGATGAAGAATTATCCGTTCTCTTTTCATCTGGTTAAACACGATGTTCCTTTTAGATAAAAGCTTTTCTTCAATAAAATCACATGGGATTTTAAGAATTGCTCCAATCAATGCACCGGCAATTATTTTGATTGCCAGCATTTCTTACCTCCTTTTTTTCGTTTCGTACTCTTGTTATAGTTCTGGTATATCACACCCTTTTTTCAATTTCCATCAGTTTGTTCTAAACGTTACCTTTTTGTTCTAAACGTATGTTTTAAAACGTTTTTATTGTTTGACAAATTTATTTGAGGTATTTTTTTCCTTTGAAATTTCTGTAATTTTCGGTTCCGATTTTTCTTATTTGCTCAGAGCAAAACAATGTTTTTGTTGACAATGTGATCTTAAAAATGCATAATGAAATCAATAAGAGGTTTCGTAATTTTGTTATATTAGGATGTGATTTTTTATCTATATGATTTGAAAGGAATATTAATATGATGAAATGGACGAAGCATATAAAAGATGAAGATGGAGCATCCGCAATTATTGTTGCGTTGATGCTCGTTGTTTTATTAGGCGCTGCAGCTCTTGCTGTGGACCTCGGGGCCGCCTATTCAAAGAGTGCCAAAATTCAAAATACCTGCGATGCAGCTGCTTTAGCCTCAGCAGCAAAATTACCTGACAACGAAGCCTGTATCTCAACAGCTAAAGACTATGTTAAAGACAACGGCGTTGATCCGAAATATGCCACAATTACCATTAACGACTCTTCTTCCCGGGTTGAGGTCAGCATTTCCGAAAAAGTAAGTACAGGTTTTGCCAGAGTATTAGGCATTGATCAGGTCAAAGTCAGCAAAAGAGCAATTGCCAGCAAGGAAAGTATTTCAAAAATAGATACCAATAGAAGAATAAGCGCCATTTTTAATTATCTGCTGTTTCAGGGCAGCACTGATGATATGGTGTTTAACTCCGGTGGTATGGGTATATATGGTCAGATCCATGGTAACGGAAATATCAAAATCAATGCTGCATTGTGTGCATTAGGTGGAATTTCCGAATCTGGAAATGAATTAACCGCTACCAGCAGTTTTCCGGTTGTTAAGAAAAATGAATCTACCGGCAACTTTGAAGAAGTTGGTACGGCCTATATTCAGTGGTGGCCATATCGTATACAGGTTCACATGAAAGACGGAACCATAATTGAAGACATTACCAATTCTGAATATTACATAAAAGAAGAGAGTACTCTACCTATGCCGGACTTTATTACTGATAATGTAAATAAACTTGTTCCATCCCAAAGACCTACCATTACCTGTTTTACAGGATGGCAGACAACTTCTGATGGCATAAACTCTGCTTCAGACCGCAATGTTCACTATACTGGAAAGTCCGGACAGCTTACTAAGAGTTTTTCTCATGACATATATACTGACGGAAATTTAGAAATCAACTCACGTACTAATAATATTACAATTAACGGTGACATATATTGTGACGGAGACTTGACCCTTTCCGCTTACGGATGTAAACTTACTGTCAATGGCAATGTTTATACTAAAGGGGACTTAACATTTGCTACCAATGGAGACATCGCTGTAAACGGTTCTATTTATTGCTGTAAAGACATTAAATCAAATGGTGGTTCTATTGGAAAAATTAATTGCAGTTATGTTTACTGTAATAATTTTATTCCAGGAGGTCATGCCGATATCTCCGGTGTTCTGGTTGCAGAAAACAAAATCACTTTTACATCATCATCAAATACAGTAGACAGTTCCTTAGCAGTTGTAAGCAAAAACGGAGATATTGATTTAACAGCCGGTTCTCAGGAATTTAACGGTATCGTGTATGCACCTAATGGCACGATTTCTCTTGGCGGTATAACCACAGTCCACGGCAATCTCATTGCCAACAAATTAAACCTTACATCCGCCATTAATATTTATCCACTTAAGGATTCTACCATTGATGATTTATATGATACAGTTCTAAAAGATGAATCCACTCAGGAAACCATAGTTTCTGATTCCGTGAAACTGGTGGAATAAACATAATATGTTATAAAACAAAAAATAAAACAGTTAAGGTAATAGTTACATCTGTTATATATCAGATAAAATTATTACCTTAACTGTTTTATTTTTTAATACTAATCATAATGAATTAACCAAATAACCATTTAAGAAAACTCCAAAATGAACGACTACCGTAAGGCATCATAAGTCACATCTCCTTTCTTTATTCGACTTTCACTAATTTCATAATATACTCTTTTACCGGAAAATACAAGCGTTCGTTTTTTATACAAATGTTAAATTTCTGTTTTATACATTTTTTTATAATTCAATGCTAGTGATAAACATATCATTTTCCCATTTTGTTTCTATGCTGCCATGATATTTTTCCACTACCTGATGCACATTTTTCATACCATATCCGTGATTTTCCTTATCAGACTTTGTAGATCTTCCTTCCTGATAATTTCTTTTTGGCGAACTGTTTTTTACAGTAATGTATATTCTTTCACGATAGTTACGTATTTCCACCTGAAGAATTCTCTTTCCCTGATATTTTAATATTGCATCTTTTACATTATCAAATATATTTGCTAATATTACGCAGATGTCCGTATTATTGATAGATATGTCTCTTTTAAATTTACCGATTATCTGTACGTCTAAAGGACCTTTATCCATTATTTCACGAATATTGGCATTTATAATATAATCTGCAATGGAATTACCGGTATTATATATTATTTCTGTTTTTAAAATATCCCTGATATCATTTAGGTAATCTTCCATTTCGGAATATTTTTTCTGCTCCAGCAATATTACCAAAGCTGTCATATGCTTCTTAATATCGTGCTTAAAGGCTATTAATTTCTCATCCTTTTTCATTACATTTATATAGTAATTTTTTTGGAACTCAATACATCTTTCATTTAATGCGTTTATCTCCATCAACTGTTTTCTTGAGCTTTCAACATTAATATAAAGTATGCACAGCGTCACCACAAAAAATGCCATAATAATAGACGCTATCATTACAAGTCTTCTTGTGCCATAAGTTATTTCTCCAAGAACCAAGCCCTGCATGCATGCAGATACTACACACATTGCAATTATTACCAATATTAATAACAGATATTTTACTATATGTATATCTCTTAATTTTTCACGGAGAACTATATTTTTCTTTTTCATTATGTAGCCAATTAGTATCAGGGGAACAATTCCAATTACATTTGATATAATTTCTATAATGTCCATATAGTTTTGGTAATGTTTTCCCAAAGGCAATATTGCTGCACATATAAGCCACATCATTAAATCCATAAATGACACCGTAAACCAGGACATTATAATGCTAAGTACAGATAGTCTTTTTTCCCCATCAAAGCAGAGAAATATCAATGCTGCTGCTAAGACCAGACTTCCCAAAAATTCAAAGCTTGCTTCAAAATAGGTTCCCACTCCCATAACTACAAGAATCGGAATTATTAATGCCCGCCTTTTGCTTTCTGTTCTTTTTAATCCAATAATATAACGAGCAACCACAATCAGTTCTAGAAACTCAAATACATAGGTAAGCAGTGCAATAAACTCCTTCATCAACAATACCTCGCATTTTCCCGGCAATATCTGCTGTATTCATTCTTTAATCTGCTTTTCAATCGGGAACTTACCGGTATTTCTTTTCCATTTATCACCACGGATTTATCTCTTATATGCTCAACATATGCCATATTTATTATGTATGTACGATGTACCCGTATAAACCCTACACCTTCTAACATCTTTTCTAAATCAGCACTTGAACACCTTACGGACATCTCCGTATCATTCTCCAAATGAAGAATATTATATACATGTTCTGCCTGAATGTAGCAGACTTTTCTGCTATCAACACCTTCTATGTTAACAGTATTCAATACTCTTTTTATGGCACTTTCCAACATAACCGGCAGCTGATTGTCCAAATAGCTCTTTGTGACAAATCCCATTACGTTTACACCAAACGCCTGACTCATCATCTCATTATGACTTGTCACAAAAATTATTATTGTATCCTTTTTTCTGTTTTGAAAATAATTTTTTACAGCAATACCGCCAACATCTTTCATCTCAATATCTAAAATTAAGATGTCAAAATTCTCCTCCACAACTTCTTTTCCGTCCGAATATGTTTTCACGGCAGTATCTGTATCATATTCTCCTGTTACATTAACACAGATTTTTTCAATTTTGTCTCTTATGACTTTTTCATCATCGCATATTCCAATAACCATGCTACATCCCTTCAAATTCTTTAATACATAGTTATTCATACATTTTTATTTCGTATTATATCCCATTCAATCTTTGATTATATTTTATACATAAAAATGGTTTTCCGCAAGTTTTTTACGATTTCAGTGATTTCAACAGTTATGTGTCACCCCTACCGCATTTTTCTTTTTTCATTATTTACTTTAAAAAGTAAATAATGTAGAATTATTTATAAATAAAGATGTATATGCTTTGCTTCCTATTCACTTATATTCAAGGAGGAGTTTTATGAAAAAAAGAATTTTTTGCAAAACAAGATTACTATCTCTTGTTTTATCTTTGACATTACTTATTGGACTAATACCTACAACCATATCAGCACAAAACGACGATGTCTACGACTTAAAGTTACTTGCAGGTATGTACAATCTTAGTGAAATTAAGTCAGCACCATATCCCAGTATGTCCAAAGAGATGTTTGTATTTACTTCGGATTTCGGTGACAGGGAAGTCTGGAACCGTTCTGAGCTTGGGTTTTCTATAATCGGAAATCAAAGCTGTTCCCGACCTGTTTCCATTGAGGATGATGGCACTTGGGACATGGAGCCCTTCATATATTCTGATAACAATGACGGCATAATCGTCTGGACCAATGCCACAAAAGACTTTAAAGAAACATTCACAGGAGAAGACATCGCAAGTGCATTAAGAATATCCCTTGCAGTTTGTGACAGCAATAATACGTGGATTGATTTTAAAACTACCAATGTATCTTATTATAATTCTGACAATATTAGCACATATAATCCAAAAGTAACCAAAATAGATGGTAAAATACTTGTTTCCTGGGTAGTATGCCATGACGTTAAAAATGATACCGGCTCATATGGTATAGAGGGTTTTTATTATAACCCTGAAACCAACGCCTTTTATTCAGAAAATAACCTTGTAGATAAAAATGGAAGACTTGTTACTATGGTTTTTGCAAAAAATTGCAACTATATATCATCCTATTCCATTGCCAAAGTAGGAAATAAGACCGTGACAATTTTTGAAGAACCGACAGAACAAACTCATGTTTCTGATGTAATGTACGACAAGGTAATGACCCAGAAATATTCCTTTTACCCTGATAAATATAAACCAGGCACAGTTAAAATGTCTGTCAATAATGGAAATGATGTAACTAACCTTACGGATGGTACTACATATGCTTCAGTCGTTAATTCTGATATTCCGGGATTAACCTATTACAATAAAGGAAAAATTTATGAAGTTTCCACTAATGCCCAAAATAATTTGATAAATACTGAATTTGCAGATGTGTCAAAGACAGGCGATACGGAATACTCCATAATTTCTAAAAATGGCGTTTTGACATATATTACGGCAATTCAATATGAGCCTCTTAAGACAAGCAATTCAACTGTTTCAGTAGGCGGCAAACAGTATGAAAAAGCAACCGACGGAAAATGGTTAGACGAAAATGGAAATGCCCGTGACCTCAAACAGGAAAATGTCTGCTTATACTACATTAACCCTAAAACCGGAAATATTGATGCGCTTCCACAAAAGATATATGACCAGGATGCGCTTCTTTTCCTCGCACCCCCTGCTTTCACTATTGATAGCTCAAATAAATTATGTGGTACATATTTTATTAGACAGATTGGTGATACCCAATATTATAATTTATACTACTCAACATATACCCAAAAATATTTGTTCCAGGCTGATTATTCTCAAGTAAATGATGCTATTGCGAAGGCAACTGCCCTAAATAAAGATGATTACAAGGATTTTACAGCTGTTACGGCAGCCATAGACGCTGTCGCTCGTGACAAAGATTACACTGAACAGGCAAATGTTGATGCAATGGCAAAAGCTATTGAAGATGCAATTGCTGCTCATGAGCTAAAGCCTGTCGATAAGCCAAAAATTATTGAGGGTGCAAACCAATTTGTTGAGCAAGGTAAGTCTGCGACTTTTAAATCAAGTGCTGAACTGGCAGACTTTCAAAAAATTCTTATAGATGGCAAAGAACTTGAACCAAGCAACTACATCCTTATGGAAGGTAGTACAATTGTCACTATAAAAGGTGAATTTGTAAAAACATTAAGCGTTGGAAAACATACTTTGAGCGTGGTTTCAACAACAGGTTCTGCTGAAACTCAATTCACTGTAACAGAAGTAGCAACAACTAAGCCTGCCACCGAAACTACTACAACAGAACCAGCTACAACTAAGCCTGCTACCGAAATTACTACAACAGAACCGGCTACAACTAAGCCTGCTACCGAAATTACTACAACAGAGCCGGCAACATCTAAGGCTGATACTGAAATTACCACAACAAAGCCGGCAACATCTATATCTGATACAAATTCTCCACAAACAGGAGAAAACAGCAGCATAGTATTGTGGATGGAAATTTTCTTTATTTCAGCAGGTGGCATATTGACCCTAACATTAAAACGTAAAAAATCATCAAAATAATCTTATATAAAAAAACAGAAACCTCTCCATCTATGATATGTATCAAAATTTCAGGTACATATCACAAACGGAGAGGTTTTTACTTTTATTTATTTTTCTCTAGTTACAAAAGCGATTTGGTGGTAATATTTTCATTGCCACTGGTTTGAGGCCATTTGTGTGCATAAATATTAAAGATATGAGGTTTGTTTTTTGTATCAATTGGATTTAGGGCCGTATTTATGTATTTGTCAGGAGTTCTCATATAAGTTTCCTCTTCCAAAGAACTTTCCTGAAAATATCTGACTCTCATGTTTAATATTCTATTTCCGTCAGAATCGGTAGGATTCAGGCAGGCAAATTTTATATGTGAGAAACTATTTGGCATCGTAAAATAATATGATTTGTCAAATTCTCCTTCAAATTCCAGTTCCTGTCCAAGCTGTAATTCTTCTACTGTATCCGCCATAATTTTTCCAAGCGAATTAGTGGAAACTCCAACTGAAATAATAATCTGCTCATCTTTTTTTAATTGATAATAAAAAAGTTCTGCATTATCAGCCATACGAAAATCTTGTGCATAAGGTTCAATGTCTTCATCATTCATATAAGATTTTCCAAGATAACATGAACCCGTATCTCTTGTAAGTCTTATTACATACATTCCATCCTTTGGTGCTGTAAATGCAAACTCATACTGTTCCTTTTCGCTTCCTGCAGCAACATCATATTTCACTCCCATATACAATACTTCACGTCTCAGTTCTCCATCTGCATGAACCGGTGTTACGGTAATGGTGGTTATCATTAATAAAAACGACAGTATAAAACTTAAATTTTTTTCATATGTAATTCCTTCTTTCTTATAATATGTACTGCCCCTCCATTCTGTCGGCGGCTATTCGTATATTTTAACAGTAATTATATCCTTTATATCTAATTGTTTAGCACACTAAGAAGTATACTCACAAATATAGCCGCAACGCAAACAATTAAAATTATTCTGGCTACCCAAATCTGTCTGTTATCCCTTTTAACTGCAGATTTTTCTTCCTTATATCCATTATCTTCAGCTAATCTTAATGCTTTTTCCCAATCTTCATCTTTTACCAGCACTCTTTTATTGATATTAAAGTCTGAACCGGCTACCCTAAAATAATCTCCGGCTCCGTCTGCCTTAACCTCTGCGGTTATACCCTGACTTTCCAAAATTCCAATAAGCATTTGAAGATCAACTTCGTTATTAGTTACATATACCTCTTTCATAATTTTTCTCCTTTAGATTTTGTAAATCCGGTAACCATTATTCTTGCAACCTTCTACATCGTTTATCTTTAATATATGCTGTGTGGAAGTCGTAACTTCCTACAATGTAAATAGGTGAAGAATCCTGATGATTCCATATTTTATAGGAATCCCTAATATACTTGTAAGCATATTTTTATTCTCTTTTTAACTTAATTTATTTCATTTTAACTTAGTAAATATTAAAGGTCAAATTTTTGAGTTATTCTGTATTTTTCGTTCATTACAGCCATCCTTTCACAAAAAAATAGATATGTAGTGGAAAATTCCACCACACACCTATTTTTATAATTTTTACATTTATTTGGGACTACCTCGTTTTTAGTTAATCTTCTTAGAGTAATCACTTGTTTTCTTATTTCAATATTGAAATCAATTCTCTAAGTTCCTTAATATACTGTTCTATCGTATATTCCTGATTTTCATCAGGATAATTAAATACAGTTTCCCATGTACATACGAACCGATCTATTTTATCATCAAACATTCCAGAGTATAATTTAGAAATACAGATAAGAGCAGCATGAAATGGTTTTCTTTCAAAACGACTTGCCTCTATGATACCACCCATTGATCCTTGACGTGATTCTTCATATAAACTACAAACAATTCTTTCCAAAATAATCGCATCATTATGTGTAATCTTCATAATTTTATATCTCCTTAACATCAATATTTGTCATTATAGTATGTATCCTTAACACCATTATCATTCAAATCTGTAACCATTTTATCCAATTTAGATTTCCAGAACTTTCTAAACCATTTAGTATTTCCAAACCACTTAACAAGTGTAGGGCTTATCGCATAATAACATTTAATAAATAATCTACCATACCATGTTTCGTCAAGTGTATAATCCCTAAATCTTCTTAACGTCCATACTTGAGGACAATCATATGAACCGTATACACAAGTTGCAATATAACAAGCACCTTGAATTTCTTTGTTTCTGTTAATTTTTTCTTGTGGCTCATATTCAGGTTCTATTTCTTTAATCTTCTTATATGTATTATCATATAGCTCCAAATACGTCTGATGTATCTGCTGATTTGGTTTTATCTCTGTTTTTTGTTCTGTTTCAAGTAATTGACCAGGATTTATTATTCCAGATACATATTGCCTTTGTTTACATATTTCCACACAACAAAGACAAATAAATTTCATTCCCTCTTTATAATGTAACTCTGCATTTTCAATCTTTCTAACATTTGTCTCTTCAGTCAATGTAACAACAAACATAAATATTTTAATCACTTTTCCTAATCTGTCCCACAACTCAGGTGCAGACGATTCAAATTTCCAATATTCATTATAATGATTCATTGACATTTGATAAACAGTAATTGCAGCTGCATATAATTCTCCTGCTGATTTAGCAATGAATTCATTTATCTCTTGTTGTGAAATATTTTGTTCTTTCTTTTTACTCTCTATTGCTTTATTTACATATCCAATCAATTCATCCGATTTAATATCGGCTAAGTTTGAACCATATAACGCACTCACACCTTTGCCCAAAAGAGCATCACTGTTCATTGGTTGCATTTCCAATATTCTTGAATAGTAACCTTTCGCTTCTGAATAATTTCCAACATCCTGTGCATTTTTTGCTAACACAATAAGATTATCAACATCTGCTCCCATAACATTGATATTAGCACCAGCAAAATTATTATTATTGGTGATGTATGTATTATAATTCTTTATGACTTTTTCTGTAACAAACGCTGTTCCACAATACTTACATATTCCTGCTTCTTTCGTATCATCTACTTCTATATTTGCACCACACTGAGTACATTTTGCAGCAACAAATCCCATCTTCTGTCCCTCCTAGTTCATTTTCTTACAGTACACCTCATATTTTGATGTTTTACCAAAAAACAATACAGCATGATATGTAATCCTACTTTATCATACTTTATCCTACCTTTCAATATCCAGTATTACTTAGTGGTATATTATCCACAAGGTAGGTGATTGGATGAAGCCATTAAAAAACAAAGTAAGTATTACCCTTGATGAAGATATTATTGAACGCATAAAACAACTGGCAGAGGATGATGACAGGTCATTTAGTCAGTATATAAATATGGTATTAAAGGAACATTTGAATACTATTGAACAATCTTCCGATAAATAGGAAAAAGACACCACAACTTATCCTCACAAGTAATGATGTCTTTTCTATTTTTCTAATTTATTTTCCATAATTTTCCTGATTGCTGTGACATCCGTAAAAGTAAACTTTATTCCACGATTGTGCATAGCCAACACTTCATTCATTTTTTCAACAAGTAATTTATCCAGCTTTTTATGTATCGTCATTGGCTGTTCCTGAATCGTATGTATACGGTCAAAATATTTTTCAAAAAAAACAGTGTAGTGATAATTTCACTTACACTTTTTTTATATTTAAAACCTTTTCTTATAACGTGATTAGCAATCTAATAATATTTCCTGTTTGATACATTATATATTCGAGTACATTTTCGCTCGTTTTATCATGATGCTTTGCATAATTATTTATAAATGTTGTGTATGAATTTAATATTGTGTTGAAATCATTTGATATTTCCTTTGGAACTCCTTTCCCTTTTAAATATGAACCATATTCCGATTTATAATTTTCTAAAGACTTTTCACTATTAAAAAATTCTTGAAAAAATGTCTCTAGCGCTTTTCTAAATTCATCTGCTATATTACTGATATTATCTTCTTGTTTGTCAGAATAATCTTTAAGCGCTTTTATAAATGCTTTCTTCGATTTAGGATAGTTTTGTAACCAAGTTAACGGTTCAGACACTAGGGCTAAATCTAATTCTTTTGCTCCTTTAGGAAATATAAATTTTCCATCCTTATCACTTACAATTTCAAAATTAATATGCAAGTCATCCAACGTATCAATAATAAACTTATAATAATCCTTTTCCTCAGTCATTTCTTCACATTTTGATAAAATATTTGCCAATGGCATATAGTACAATAAGAATTCCTTAATTGTATTAAAATGTTCTCTTAACACACACATTACACCATCTCTTCCCCAATTATATTGTCGTTCATCATATTCACTGGATGTTACAATACAGTACTCAATGTATATCTTTCCCCAATCAACATCTATATCTTCAAAAAAAATTTCTAGATACATAGACATTCTATTAAAAAATTTTTTTGATTTAAAACTATCATCCATTCCTAGCCCTAAGTTTTCCATATAGTCTATAAATAGCATAAAAACCTCCTATTTTGATATTTTACAAATTTATTATATCTCAATAATAAGACCTACACTACATTAATAATTAAAAATTTATGATATTTCTATCTTTCCTTGCAAATTCTTAAAACTCTCATATTTTTTTGTGTTGTCTCTGCATATGCGTTCATTGTTGTACTAAAATCACTATGTTCCATTATTTCTTGTATAATTTTTATATTAGTTTCATTTTCACAAACTCTTGTACAAAATGCATACCTTAAATTATGTACACTAAAATATCATATTAATCTCACACACCAACCTACAAGATTATTCAGTTTTCTGTTTCAATGTATTATATAGCCAAATTTCACTTTTACAATAGTACATATTTTTTATATCCAAAATAAAAGTAATCATAATACCCACACATAAAAATAGATGCCTAGTGGAAAATTCCATCACACACCTATTTTTGCAATTTTAATATTTATTTTTTTACGTTATATCATATTAATACAGCTTTACTCCTGCCGGAATATGATTATCTACCATAACAAACTGAAGTTCTTCATCTTCTGAATCCTTAAGGTTGTTTACTGCTGAAAGTAACATACCACATGATTCTATTCCCATCACTTTTCTTGGTGGTAGGTTTGTGATTGCAATAAGTGTCTTGCCAACTAATTTTTCCGGATGGATTCTGCTCGTATAAACATTTCCTAAGTCTAACGAATTTGAGTTTTCAATCCGTATGTTCTCTTGATTTACATAAAATTTTAAAATGACTACATTGTTTTTTATACAAATAAAAGCTTATGTATATTCCAATCGTCAACATACATAAGCTTTTATTATTGTTTCGCCCTTTCGGCTTAACATTATTGATTTGACCTTTCGTCTATGATTAGATTAGCATACACCTCATTAAATATCAAGTATAATTTTTAAATTACACATCTTTTTCCTTTGTTAATTCATTATATGCTTCTTGTAAATTATCGTGCTCTTTTTTCAATAAATTATACTCATTTTCAATTTTTTCATACTCTTGTTGAATAGTATCTTTCTCAACAGTTATTTTATACAATTCAATATTTTTCTTTGGAAAGCTCAACCTAAAAATGGCATCTTTTATTTCTCTAAATAAAGATTCCGGTGCATTAATATTTTGAAGTGCTCCTTTTTTTGCTATCAACCTTCCTGCACTTATCACTTTAATATCGGATAAAAGTATCGCGCCAGTTTTTTCAAATCCATCAGATTTTCCCCCTGCATCATCACCATATACTTTTCGCATCATTAAATTACCATTTGGATTGTCCGTTGGATGAAACGAATTTTTAATATTATCTGGTGTTGTAGATACTGGAACTACTAAATACATTCCACCGATTTTTTCCAAAATGATAACCGGATGATGATAAGAAAATTCTGGTTTATAATTTATTCCCAAGTCTGCATAAAAAATATCGCCTACACACACACTTACTTTGGTCGATGAATAATTTCTTCTCAAAAACCAGTTTTGTAAACTCATTATAAAATTCGCTGATTCATCCTGTTTCATTTTTCTAATTTCTTCAACACTATTCATCTCAAGATTGAGAAATTGATTCAAACATATAGCTGAATCAATTGTGTCTTTTGATTTATTACTTTTATCTCGAATAATACCTCTAAGTAGTCCAAAATCTATTTTCAACTCTTCCACCCCACTATTACAAATACATATTTATCATCTATAACCCTTGATTTTTATGATATCATAAAGCTCTTTTTTTGTCATTATTTATCGAAATATAAAAAACATCATTCCTCCTTCCTTATCGCACCGGTTCAAAGGTAATGTCATAAGGTATAAGCGGTAAGTTCTGTTACGACCACGCCAAAACAAGCTACTGGTATACTTCTACTAAACCGTTATTCATAGCCAAACCTCAACCGCCTTGTGCTTAGAGTGTATGAAGTTTTGGCTTTATCTTGTAGTTTGCGAATATCCGTATAAATAAAAAAGCCCTTTGAGAAAGGGATTTCTCCTCTCTCAAAGGGCAAATTGTTATTTAGGTTGCCACATCATCTTAATACAGTTTTGCTCCTGCCGGAATATGATTATCTACCATAACAAGATGAAGTTCTTCATCTTCTGAATCCTTAAGGTTGTTTACTGCTGAAAGTAACATACCACAAGATTCTATTCCCATCATCTTTCTAGGTGGGAGGTTTGTGATTGCAATAAGTGTCTTTCCAACTAATTCTTCCGGTTCATAGTATGCATGAATACCTGAAAGGATTGTTCTGTCAACGCCTGTACCATCATCAAGGGTAAACTGTAAAAGTTTCTTGCTCTTTGGTACTGCAACACATTTCTTAACCTTTACTGCTCTAAAGTCTGATTTGCTAAATGTTTCAAAATCTACTTCTTCTTCAAATAAAGGTTCAATCTTTACATTTGAAAAATCAATCTGCTCTTCAACAGTCGCATTCTGGTCGCAATTTTCTGCTGTATTGCTCTTAGTTGCCTTATTTTCCTTAACAGGGCTGTCTAAGCTCTTCATTGTTGGGAATTTTTTTGATTGCTAAGCTAACTCTTGTATATCCTTGCAAGCCCTTGGAAAATGGGCTTTCCCGGATTTTATATACTTGGTCACTCTTGGACGTTTTTTTGACTTTTGTGCGTCCAAAAGATGTCATTCGCCTTAAAATACGTCTTTTTATTTTATGCATGTACTGCTGTGTCAAACACAACAATACTTAGCAAGTATAACATATTTGCCACAGTATGAATAGGTATATTTTCAATCTTCAAAGAGTTCAATCACAGGACTCTTTTCTAAAAAATATCCATATTTTTTGATAATTTCTCAATTACTGATTTGGTAACATCTGGGTTTGCTTCTGCATATATGTTCATGGTAGTCGATACATCAGCATGTCCCATTACCTCTTGAATTACTTTGATGTTGGTTTCATTCTCGCAAAATCTTGATGCAAACGTATGTCTGAAGATATGGCAGGAGAATCTTGAAATTCACTCCATGTTCTGCCGTAATCCGGAAAGTGATTTTACCAGGAACCGCAAACTTTCTTTCCGCGAGTATATTCAGTTTATGCTCCAGATGCAGAGTAAATCCGTTTCAAATGAAATTCTTGATTTCTTTGAACATTCTCTTTCTGCTCCTTCTAAATCCGCCTTTACCCAGCAACGATACAAGCTTCTTCCTGAAGGATGGGATTTCCTTGTGCAGGGGAAAAAGAAAGAAGATTAGGAACCGTAAAAATTCTATTCAAATTTTCTTCCTGATTCACTTCACTCTGCATGTACGGTCACTTCACTTTCCTTTTTTTTAGACATAAACCAATAAAATATAACACAAAATGCTAAAG
>ERZ857693.684-NODE-684-length-50560-cov-4.600317_pt1 | contig 50560 bp, 49 predicted proteins | sample MGYA00519765_ERZ857693 | MGnify/ENA primary metagenome ERZ857693 (study PRJEB31778, sample SAMEA3449354) | human gut metagenome | biome: human gut; feature: human-associated habitat; material: faeces | place: United Kingdom | collected 2010/2012 ... | reverse complement strand
TAAAAATCAGTATCTTTTGGAAAATAATCAACCCCATCTTTCAAGGGTCTTGCCATGTTATTCTCTCACCTCCTCAAGCTGCAAAAACTGTTTATCACGTTCAAACAGCTCGTTATATACAGTCTTTCGTCCTAAATTTAATATTTTGCATAAGTACGAATCAAGTATTATTCCATATACATGATACTGTTTTAAAAATTCATTTTTGCCCATATTATGAGCCTGTATATGGTGCTTGCGGCATAACGCAATAGCATTCATACCTACATGAACAATATCATTTCTATCCCTACCCATACCGACAGCGTCTAAGTGATGTACTTCTGCCTTATCATTACAAATAGCACACTTCCTATGCTCCAAGCACATATATAAATATTTACCGATTTCTTCGGCACGATTAAGCATGGTATCGAGTGTCGGTACATTCCATTCAAAACAGAATTTTATCAAATAAGATATAAAACCTGTTGCAGTTTCCATATCCGCTAAATTAGGCTTTTTTGGGGATAAGCTGAAATACTCAAGGTCATTATCCATACAATAATTTGATGTAAAGTATTTACGCAAATCTTCACTGTCATGTCCGCTCCAATCAGCAATCTCTCCGATTATTGCAAATATTTTTCTTCGTTGTTCAGACGTACATTCCCGACCGTCGCATAACCGTAATTCAACGTTTTTCACTTGTTTTCTAATCATCTCACAGCTTATCGGTTCTTGTGGAATTATCAGCATATTACAGCCGTCATACTCTACAATTTTTGCTGTTGTTATCTGCGACATTCTTATCCCCTACCTTGTTATTTATCAATGTGTTCGTGCAAGAAGATATATCTGCTTTTCGAGGTCATATTTGAATATATAAAATCTTCAGCTTCTTCCTGCGACAGATGTTCATTCATGGCTCGCACCTCATACGCATATTCGCCCTGTTCTTTTTTGTCTGCAATTTTACGCTTAATTTCCTCTTTTTTGTAATTTGCTTCAATAAAGTAATAATCGTATCCCTTTGCACTGATACCTTCCATGGTTCGGGTATCTGTTGCGTATAGCACTCTCTTTCGTCCGAAATATAGCCTATATCCGCAGTTCGGAACGTCATGATATAGTTTGATAGGTGACAGAGCAAATACTTTATAATCGTATCTTTTTCCTATGTCGTATACATCAATTTGTGTCGGTGAAACTCCACAGTCTATCAACTTGGGAACCATCCAACGACAACAACCAAATCTTAAAGTCGGACGTTCCGCCGCCAACTTTCGTATGGTTGACGGTCGGAAATGGTCCGAGTGTTCATGTGTCAGTAGTACCAATCTTATATACTTGTACACATCTTTAAGTTTTTTGAAAGATACACCACAATCTATCAATATATCATCAATTTTAACTGCATTACCTTTAGAACCTGTGGCTATGATACTATATCGAATCAATATCTATCGCCTCCAGCTCGGTCATCTCACTACCGCTTTGTTCCTGTTCGGTCTGCTCTCTGTTATCCATTTCATCTATTGTTTTAAAATCGTCAGTATTGCCTACCATATCAAGTTCAGATTGTTGTAATATCTGATTATCACTATCAGCATATGTATAATCAAATTCTGATTCTTCACGGTCTGCCGGAATTGCCTTTTCCATCTCTATTGATACAGGACCCCATTTTGATATAATGTGTCTAAGCATTGTCTTTATAGCCATTTCATCAAAGTTTTTATACCAGAATGAAGAATATCGCCACATATCTTTTTCAGGGACTTCTCCGTTTTGTATTTTTTCGTACATTTCCGCACTAAATGCGGGAGAATATCTATCGGCATGAGCCATCATTTTGCGAATTGGCCAATATATTGCTTTGCGAAAATTATCAGTTGTCTTTATCATTGCATAATAACCGATTGTCCTTGCTTGTTCTCTTTCATACTCATCTTCAATCAAGCATACGTTATATTCTTCTTCCAGTTCATTTCGGCTGATTAATTCGCCCTCTTTTATTGGTAAAGCTACAATCTTTTCGTACTTACCTGTTCTTTGAGCAAGTTGGATATATCCTTTATAACCCATTTGGAACTGTGCCTTTTTCACGGTATGTTTTTTCCACTTGCCATTGTTATCCAATATATGATTGCCGTTTTCATCTAACATCCACATTGTTTTTCCGTATTTGTCCTTTAGAGCCGTTTCATACGGAACTAAATAGCAATAGCCTAACTGTGGTGACATAGAAAGATTTAAACTATCTGCTAAAAATGCAGCAGAAAGAATTGTACTTGCTTCACATTCTTGCAGTTGTGGATTATTCGCAACTACTGTTGATACATTTGCTATAAAGTTATTGGCACGTTGAGGGTCTTTCAACGTGTTATTAATCAATTTTTTGTATGCCGGTGTAGTTATCGCTACACTGAATTTCGGTTTTTGCATATTACTTGCCATAACGAATACCCTTTCTCTTCATAAATTCTGTCAGTTCTCTGAACTGTTGTAGTGTGGCGTATACCTTAAACTGTGACATAAATATTTTTTCCTCTTGCGGTTTAATCTCTGCTTCTGTCGGCTTGAATACTTGTGGAGGTGCAAGCTGTTCTTTTGTCTGTACAGGTTCTTTTACAGCTTGTACAGTTTCTTCATTGTCACTTTCCGACTGTACCTGTGCTTGTTGTCTTGCTGCTTCCGCAACGGCTCGTGCAGCTGCTTTTTGCTTTGCACGTTGTTCTTCCTGCTTTATTTTTCTTTCTTTTTCAGCTTGAATGGCTTTATGACGTGCTGCAACGGTGCTTACTGCCTCCGACACATTTAGATGTTTCTTGTATTCAACCAAAATTTCTTCTTTGTCTTCTTGTATATCAATAGCCTTTAAATCGGTTGCTACACGCTCTACAATATTATTTACTTGCTCTTTTAGCTTTTTTTCCGATACTGATAATGTTATTTTCAAGCCTAATTGTTCAAATGAAATGAAATCAATATTTTTGGCAGTAACCAATTCTTCAAAATACTCTTTTACCGAATTTTCTTTTGCGAGTTTTAATCCATCTTCGATAACATCAATTTTGGCTTTCAGTTGCGAATTGGCTTTTGTATATAGTCCTACACAATCCTTGTATTTGTCCTGCACCGCCTGTATCGGTGCAATAACTTTTTCAATTGCCGTTTTATATACATCATCAAGTCTTGATTTTTCAGCATTCATAGCCGCACGCATTTTTTTGATTTCCTGTCTATTTTCCTCTGATACTGTAACAGTGTCAGCAAATGCAGTACGTCTTTGAATTTCCGCTTTTACCATATCCAACTGTTCCGATATGACCGGAAGTTGGTTTATAACTATTAAATTCGGATTATCTTTTACGATAATCATTTCTTCTTTATCGTTCATCTCGTTCCTCCTCATACTTTGCGTCAGCCATTACGTCCCAATAATCATCCGGTCTGCCATTATCAAAATAATCTTCGCCGTAATGACCTGTTCTTGCTTCTTCCATTGCCATAAGTGCGTCATAGCTATCACTATTAAAAATCATTGACAACTCACCTCATTTCTGATAGAATAAAAATATGGTATATTGATATGTACCTGATTGCATTGACCGCATTGAGCTGCAACTCTGCGGTCTATTTTTTTTCAATTTTTAAGCTCAATTCGCAATGACATGCACTACCAAAATTATCATTTTCTCGGTACATTTTTGTTCTTTTAAACTCTCTTTCTTCATAAATACTGCAACAATTCAACATTTCATCATCAGGCTGAAATGCTGCTCTGAATAGCATACACGCTTGAGCTCGGCTATCTGCGTTGATAACAACCCAACCACCTGTAAAAGGCTGATTAACCAATCCGAATGTAAAGTAAAATTTCATAATTTGCCACCTCCCATTATTATCATCATTAAACTTTCTAAACCTATCAATATCATGCTGAATATGACAACTGATATGATATACTCCAATTTTTCGTGCTTTTGTTTCAGTTTTAATCCCTCGCTTTCTTGTACCTTATAAGCACATATAGACAGGGTTGCTATACATATTTATTTCGGATAATAAGTAATAGTTTTAACAGCAGAACTGTATGGAAATTAATTCATAGGATTTAGTTTTAATTTATAATTTTAACAACCCTGTCCGTATCTGCTTATAAGGCTTGTACTATATCTCACAGACACATCAGAACCGCCAACCTATTAAAAATAAGTTTTATGGGACGTCTTACATATTAAAAGTTGACGGCTCATATCTGCCTGCGAGATTTTATTTATTATTTACTTGTTTATAATTGCCAAAATTTGATTTGTGTCAGCATTCCACTTCGCATCAAATTTGCGTTTTATTATTTGTGGCTTTTTCTTAGCTGCATATCTGCCGTTTTTAAGTGTAGGTAAAACCTGTCCCTCTCCAATCCATAACTTACGACCCTCCGGACTTAAGCTATTCCATATATCAATTATCAACTTCATTGCGTCGTCCATTATTTTTACCTCCAATAATTTTCATTCCGATAAATATACCTATACCAAATGACACCATTGCCAAACCTATCTGTATCATTGTTATCCTCCGTTTCTTGTTTGACATAATTAATGAGCTATGTTATAATGATATTGGTTGTGGGAGTGTGTACGCATAGAGCGTCACGCTCTCTTTTTTATTTCGTAAATAACCGCTCATAATTACTACCCTGCCTTATCTTGTTTATTCATTGCAAAATGCGGTAAAGCATTTACTCCAATTCTTTTGAGAATTGCATTAACATCTTCCGGTGTTTTATCACGACAATAATCATCTGCAATTTTTACATTGGTGTTACCAATCTTAAATTCTTCAACAAATTCACTCATATAATCCACCTCCCAACTTAATATATTTACATCACAAATTGTCCTATTCTGTTTTTGACAAATTCTTTTTCGCCCATAATTTCAGTGATTGAGCCACATTAGATATTTCATCTAATGTTTTTATGACGTTATTTAATTTCGGTCGTTCTTCGACAGATATAGCACCGTCAGCGGTTATATCTAATAGGTCTTCTTTCACATTTGATATCTCGCGTAATGTCGATAATGCTTTGACTGTAAGCCTGTCCAAATCCTCAATTTCGATTTTCGGAAATTCAGCACCCAAAGGGCAAACATTGGAACAGTACCAATTTTTTAATTCGGGTGCATTATATACATCTGCCATCATCATAATGCTTTCGACTGGTACGACCTTTGTCAAATCCAATTCGTAACTTGCCAAAGTCGAACTTGATAATCCCAACATTTCCGCCGCTCCCTCACGACTGTTTAATTTGTCATTGTACTTTGCCGCCGCCAATCTGCACTTGCAGTACATATTGTTGGCCGCTTTTGTAGGGTTACTTCCCATTTATTTCACCTACCTTTCATGTTATAATCTAGTTATGATGAAATTAGTTCAGATGAAATGTCCAGATACTTCGATATGCGTTTTTTAGTTTCCGGAATAATAAAAGTTCCATTTATAATTCTTGTTACATATGCACTTGAAAGATTAAGTTCCGCCGCTAAATCTGCTATCGACATATCTCTATCAATCATAGCTTTTTTAACCTCTTTGCACCAAGGGGATAATTTTCTCTTCATTAATAAACACCTCCTTTAAATCAAATTGACTTTTTTGTATAATTGTGTTACACTGTCTGTATATAACACATATTGATGAAGGGACTAATTAACAGTGAATGCTGCTTAGCCAATCCTTATGCAAAACATTACTTTTTGCAGACCGAATTTGGTTGTGCTTGATGGAATTCAGAACAGTATTTCTGTTCACTTATTTCGCAGTTGTGTATTGATATCCTTTAATAGGCAATAGTTTATCTAACTTCTTGTCTATATAACTATTTGACATAACAATAACTCCTTTCATTTAAGTTGATAAAGTTCATAACGCATTTTGTTTATAATGTTATTATAGTGTGAATAATTCACACTGTCAATACTATTGGTGTGAATTTTTACAACTTTGTTTAATTTGTATAGATTGGCGGTGTGAATTTTGAACACTTTAGATAAAATATTATCTTTGCTTACCGAAAAAGGCATTCAACAAAAAACATTTGCCGAAAACATCGGTGTTACAAAACATACTATAACTGATTGGAAAAACGGTAGAAGCAAATCATATATGAAATATATTGATAAAATTGCTGATTTCTTCGATGTTTCCGCTGACTATTTGCTCGAAAAAACAGATGATAAATCCCCTTTACCCAAAGAAGCAATAAATATATTTGATAATGTTGATATGAATGCTTTTAGTAGACAATTATATGAGCAATTAACAAAAGAAGAAAGAAAAAAAGTCCAAGAATATATTTTATTTTTAATTAGTCAAAGAGCAAAAAACGAGAAAAATGATAAATAGAATTAATTAAGTCACATTGAAACAATAAGGAAGTGGTATATTGAAAAACATCTTGTCTAATATTCTAACTTTAATTAGTATATTATCAGGAATAACAGGCATATTATCTTGGCTTATACCTAATCTTTCTCTACACCAGAAAATCTATATATGTATGATTGTAATATTAATTATATTAATTATATTTAATATCAAACTATTAATAAAATATAAAAAAGTAAAAAAGGAATTACGTCAATCTAATAAAAATAGAAAAGGACTTGAACAAAATATAAAAGAATATCAACATTCCAATGCTGTTATGAATGATATAATACAGCAAATTGAAAATTTATTTTATGTTTCAACTCTTAATGATACAAATGATAAAATTATATATATTTATGAGTTTCTGCAAAAATTAAAAAATCGATTATAGGAGGAATTGTATTATGTTTAAAGTAATAAAAATAATTAGCGATAAAAGAATTGTTATAAACGCCGGAAAAAACGAGGTCCAGACAGGTGATATATTAAGAGTTATTGAAAAAAACAGTGAGGAAATAGTAGACCCTGATACAAATGAAGTGCTTGGCACTCTTGATTATATCAAAGCCACTATCACTGTCGAATATGTATATGAACATATGAGTATATGTAAAAATTATGAAACTAAAACAGTGAATGCTCTTGACCCTTTTGAAACCCTAAGACAACGTGAAGTCACCTCGCCTTTAAATGTAAATTTATCTCAAATCACCGGTGGATACAACATTGATAACAAACTCATTGAGATAGGTGATTTAGTAGAATTACTATAATATCATAATAATCACTAAAGTCGCCAACACCAATATCTCAGCCTTTAATAAATATCTCTTTTGCAAGTATTTACAATAAGCCATGATATACGTCATTATACACCAGTAAAAACCTAAAGAAAAATAAAATGCTTCTTTCTTTGTACAAAAAAATGACATACTTTTAAATAAGAAATCACTTAACATAATTAATCACCGTCCATTAGTAACTTTATTGTTATTGTAATTGTAATTTTATAATTTGTCAATATTTTTATAAAGAACGGAATATAAAAAGTATAAAATACTTTTTATCAGTTGTGCTATCCTATATGTGCATAATTTAACTTGCCGGTAATTTGCCGACAAATATATCAAATCACTATGTAGTAACAACCTTTTATATTTTTCCTTGTGTATAATACTAAATATAGTTTATTTCTAACTTGCCTGTAACTTGCAGATGTATACTTATCATTATTTTATATTTATATTGAGAAAAAAATAATAAACAACCGTAAAATAACCGGTTGTTTATTTTTATACCCATTTTACTGTTAAATATATCAAAATTAGATATTTTCTATCAAAACCAACTTTATTTTGTAATATAGTTGTAAAATAACTGTAATGCAAATAAAGGAAGTGTACATATATGAATAAATCAAACAATGACGAATATTCTGAAATGGTAAAGCTATTTAACCAACTTACCGTTGAAGAAGCTGAACTTGTACTGATTTTTATAAGAAATCTTCGTCAAAACCGTAAAACCGATGAAAAGCGAAAGGATGACTGATTATGCAATATTGTTTATATCTAAGAAAATCTCGTGCCGACAGTGAAGCAGAAGCACTAGGTGAGGGCGAAACATTGGCTCGTCATGAGAAAGCATTATTGGACCTTGCGAAAAAACTTAATTTAAACATCACTGCTATTTATCGTGAAATTGTTTCCGGTGAAACTATTGCCGCCCGTCCTGTTATGCAACAATTACTGCAGGAGGTAGAGCAAGGCATATGGGACGGTGTATTGGTTATGGAGGTAGAGCGTCTGGCAAGAGGTGACACCATAGACCAAGGTATTGTTGCTCAAACATTCAAATTTAGCGATACAAAAATAATTACTCCAATAAAAACCTACAATCCGAACAACGAATTTGACGAGGAATATTTTGAATTTGGTTTGTTTATGTCACGCCGTGAATATAAAACAATTAATCGACGTTTACAACGTGGCCGAATGGCTTCAGTAAAAGACGGAAAATATGTTGCCAATAAAGCACCGTACGGATACAATCGGATCCGTATTGAAAACGATAAAGGCTGGACTCTTGAGATTAACAAGGAAGAGGCTGATGTTGTCCGATTGATTTTTGAATTATATACTGTCGGTGAAAAACAATCGGATAATACATTTAATAGGCTGGGCACAGGTTTTATTGCCAAACGTCTTAATACAATGAAAGTGTCACCAAAGCGAGGCAAAGTATGGGTAGTAGCATCTATTCGTGATATATTAATCAATCCGGTATATATAGGTATGATTCGCTGGAACTGGCGACCACAACAAAAAAAGATGATAGACGGTCAACTCCATATTTCACGACCGCGGGCAACAGATTATATGCTTTGCAAAGGATTGCATCCACCTATTATATCCAAAGAAACATTCGACATAGCTCAAGACTTAATGCAGCATAACCCTGCACGTCCTATCGGCGAAAAAAATACAGTAAAAAACTCATTGAGCGGCATTGTTGTGTGTGGTGATTGCGGACGGCATATGGTTAGACGACCGCATACAAAATACCCCGATATGTTAATTTGCAGTGAACCGACTTGTAACAACGTAGGCTCACAGTTACGAGTTGTCGAAGAACGTATTCTTCAATCCCTTAAAGAATGGTTAGGAGAATATAAAATATCATGGGATATAACTTCACCCCCTGTTGAACGAATTTCCCAGGTTTCCATAAAGAAAAAAGCATTACAAAAAGAACAACACGAACTTGATACATTAAATAAGCAAATAAGCAAAACACATGACCTATTGGAGCAAGGCATATACACCACTGATGTATTTCTTGAACGTTCACGAGCCTTATCCCTGCGAATGGACGAAGTTAAAGAACATATCGCCATATTAGATAAAGAACTTAAGACCGAAATCACCCGCGAAGACAGTGCTGTCAATATAATCCCCAAAGTAGAAAAACTGCTTGAGGTTTATCATGACTTGCCTTCCCCAAAAGCAAAAAATGATATGCTGAAAGATGTTCTTGAAAAAGTTGTCTATACAAAAAAAGAACGTTCAAAAAAAGGCAACCTTGATAATTTCAATATCACAATTTATCCGAAAATTCCGAAATATATTACATAATGAAAAGCTGTTCACTGTTGAGCAGCTTTTATATTATAGATAACCTCAATGTGCCAATTCCTCCGTACCTATATCCGTAAGCAACCCCTTTGAAACTTCATCGGGCATAGTATATCTTTGCGACAAATATCTAAGTGACGCGCCGAGTTCACCGTTTGGACCGCCGTATTGAGTTATAACCACATTTGCAAGACGTGGATTTGGTTTTGAAACCTTTACCGGAAATTCAAGAAATTTATTATAACTAAACATTACTTATTAGCCTCCTTTTCCCACGGCCACGGATTATCAAGCCAGTTAAACTCATCCTGCATAGCGGTTGAAAACTGGTTTAGCGGGCCGAATTTTTCTTCATATTCACATTTCAATTCCTTGGTTTTCTTAACAAGTGCCTGAAACATTTTGAATGCCTTTTTATCATCCGAATGGGTATCAAGATACAAAAGCATATCATAAGCGGCAAAATTACTGCACTGAATTTTTTTCAGCATTTCAACTCTTGAACATTCCATCACATACCGCCTCCCCACTGTTTACAAACCTTACCGTATTCACACATATTCAAATCAAGTTCAGGGAATATCGTACCTTGCATAAGCCCTGTACAATCATCATAAACTTCTTCCATTTCCTGCACTGGAACATAACCGTAGCCGACACAACCGCACTTCGGATAAGGGCAGCTCGGTTTATTTGATTCTGACATTTATAACAACTCCTTTTTTCAAATTCGGATTTACATATCCGTAATATATAGTATGATTTTATACCAATAAAGGTGAAATTTATTTACATATTCTTTGATTTAAGTTATAATAATGAAAAAGGAGTGAATGAATATGAAACGATTACTTATAGTAGTAGATTACCAAAATGACTTTGTATGCGGAAGTCTTGGTTTTGACAAGGCAAAAGAGCTTGAAAAAGGCATTTTAGAAAAAATCGCCGAATACCAAAATGACGAAATAATATATACTTTAGACACTCATTTTGACGACTATCTCACCACAGCAGAGGGTAAAAGTCTGCCTGTTCCCCATTGCATTAAAGGAACCGTCGGTCACAAGCTTTACGGCGGATTAGCCGACGCTTTAAAAGGCAAGCTATGTTTTGAAAAAAATACATTCCCGTCGCTTGAAATGGCAAAGTATCTTGAGGGCAAAGACTTCGATACAATAGAGCTTTGCGGACTTGTGAGCAACATATGCGTACTTTCAAATGCCGTTATGGCAAAATCGGCTTGTCCGAATTCCGAAATAATTGTCGCCTCATCTCTTACCGCCGCGGCAGACGAAGAAATACATCAAAAATCGCTTGACGTTATGAAAGGTTTATTCATAAAAGTACTTTAAAAATCAGAAAAAAACATTAAATATCAGAGTATTTTTTCTAACATATTGCATTTGAAATTCGGTCATAGTATAATCAAAACGGATATTTTTTGTATGTGAAAGAGAGGAAATGAAATGGCAAAAGCAATAATAAATACAGCAAGAAATCAAGGAAAGATAAGCAAATATATTTACGGTCAATTTGCCGAACATCTTGGCAGATGTATATATGAAGGATTATATGTTGATGAAAATTCGGACATACCTAACAAAAACGGTATGCGTTGTGATGTTGTAAACGCTTTAAAGGAGCTTGAAATACCGGTATTGCGTTGGCCGGGCGGTTGTTTTGCGGACGACTATCACTGGCGTGACGGTATCGGCGAAAAATCACAGCGTCCTTATATGGTTAATACAAATTGGGGCGGTGTTGTCGAAAACAACCACTTCGGTACACACGAATTTTTTGAGCTTTGCGAACAGCTCGGAACAGAGCCGTACATATGCGGAAATGTCGGCAGCGGTACTGTACAGGAAATGCGTGACTGGGTTGAATATATGACATTTGACGGTGATTCACCGCTTGCAAACGAACGCCGTAAAAACGGTCGCGAAAAGCCTTGGAAGTTAAAATTCTTCGGTGTCGGCAATGAAAACTGGGGTTGCGGCGGTAATATGCGTCCCGAATATTACGCCGACCTATACAAGAGATATGCAACATTTATAAGAAACTACGGCGATGAGCCAATCTACAAAATTGCAGGCGGTCCGAACGTTGACGATACTCGTTGGATGGAAACATTAATGCAGAATATCCGTCATATGACAGAGGGTATCTCTCTGCACAACTATACTTTTGAAAGTGCTTGGGAAAACAAAGGCAGTGCAACCGAATTTGACAATGACGGTTGGTATAAGCTTATGGCTAACGCTATGAAGATGGACAAAGTTATAAACGTTCACACTGCAATTATGGACAGATACGATCCGGAAAAGAAAATCGACCTTATCGTAGACGAATGGGGCAACTGGTTTGATGTTGAAATCGGAACTAATCCGGGATTTTTATATCAGCAGAATACTATGCGTGACGTTATAAGCGGTATGCTTATACTTCACGTTTTCCACAAGCACAACGACCGTGTTAAGATGGCTAACATTGCACAGATGGTGAACGTACTTCAGGCAATGATTCTTACGGACGGTGAAAAAATGGTGCTTACACCTACATATCACTTGTTCAGAATGATGAAAGGTCATATGGACGGCGAAAGAGTTGACGTTGACTATGACTGCGAAGAACAGGAAATCAACGGCTTGAAGTTCCCTAAAATCAGCATTTCCGCTTCAAAGAAAAACGGTGAAATGACTGTTTCAATCTGCAACACAAGTCTTGACAGTGACGAAGATATGGAGCTTGATTTGCGTGACGGTGAATTTTCTGTTGCAGGCGGAGAAATTCTTGTATCCGAGCATATGAACGACTGCAACACATTTGACGCACCGAACACAGTTGAGCCGAAAAAGTTTGACGTATCACTTGAAAACGACAAACTTTCATTCAAGCTGCCTAAAATGAGTGCTTGTGTAATAACATTAAAGTAATGGCAAAATGTAAACGTTGCGGATTAAAAACCGTTCTTTCCGAAGACGATATTCAAAAAATGGTTGAGCAAGTCACTTCAATGAAAAGTGTACGGCTTGTAAGCAGTGATGTATATGAAAACAGATTTGATATTTGTCAAAACTGCGATGATTTTATGTACGGCTCAACGTGCGGTGTATGTGGCTGTGTTATGCAGGTAAGAGCAAGATTATCGGACGGCAGGTGTCCGAAGAAAAAGTGGTAATATGAGTAAGTATATTTGTGTATTTTGTGACGAACGAAAAGAGAGCGACACCGCTCACCTTATAAACGGTAAAATCGGCATATGCCGTCACTGTTTTGAAAATCTTGACAAAACGGCATACGCCTCACCTTATCAAGGTACGGAACATATCGCTTTCACTATGTCACCCTTTGAATACACAAAAAGTATGCGTAAAGTTATACTTGATTTAAAATTCTCAAATTGCAAAGCCTATGCAAAATTACTTGCCGATATGATGAAAGATTATCTTGATTCATATGATATATGGGATACATTTGATTATATCGTTCCGGTTCCTCTGCACAAGAAACGTTTAAAGGAACGCGGTTACAATCAATCCGAACTTATAGCAAAAGAAGTTGCGGAGTATTTAAAAATACCTATGCGTACAGATTTGCTTATCCGCACAAAAGCAACTAAAAAGCAAAGTTCACTTGTACGAACGGAACGTGTTACAAATGTTCAGAGTGCATTCAAATGCACAGAAAAATGTGACGGTAAGAAAATATTGCTTTTTGACGATATTTACACCACAGGAAACACCGCTCAGTCTTGTGCAAGAGAATTGGCGAATAACGGTGCTGAGCAAATATGTGCTTTGACGCTTGCAATTCACGTTCAAATAAAATTACCTATAATTGCGTATTAAAAACAAAATATCCGTTAAAAATAGATATATATTACATCAAGAAAGAAAGGATTTCTTATGAAACATATATCTAAACGAATATCGGTAATTTTATTGTCAACAGTAATATGTTGTGTGTTTTGCGAAAGTACCGTTTTCGCATTGTCAAAGATAGGCTCGCAAGGTCAGGAAGTCACAAATATTCAAACAAGGCTTAAGTCTTGGGGATATTACAGCGGAAGTGTTGACGGAATATACGGTTGGCGTACCGCCAATGCGGTGAAAGAATTTCAGCGTAAGAACGGTCTTACCGCCGACGGTATCGCAGGTCCCGCAACACTTTCAAAAATAGGTTTGCCGACAGGCTCATCATCAAGTTCATATTCTAATGATACAACACTTCTTGCAATGGTTATAAACGGTGAAGCAAGAGGTGAAAGCTATGAGGGGCAAGTGGCAGTAGGTGCGGTTGTTTTAAACCGCGTACGTCATTCCTCGTTTCCGAACACAATCGCAGGAGTTGTATATCAGCCCGGTGCATTTACCGCCGTTGATGACGGACAGATTAACAAAGCGATACAATCATCTTGCTATAATGCCGCGCGTGACGCCTTGAATGGCTGGGATCCGACAGGCGGTGCAATATATTACTACAACCCATCCACAGCAACAAGTTCATGGATTCGTACAAGACCTATTATTAAAACTATCGGAAAACACGTTTTCTGTAGATAAGGAGAATAAATTATGTCTGCAAAGGCTATTGTATTGACTGTTCTTATTGTAATATTTCTGCTTTTGGTCGTTATTGACGGTCGCAGAAAATTAAAGAAGAATAACAATAATGATAATGATTAAAAAAGACTGTCGGCTATTTTTTGCCGACAGTCTTTTATTATTTGGTTTCTATTCTGAAAACTTCCACTTTATCGTCATACCACGCACTTACGCCGTCAATATATGACGCTATAGCGCTGACTTCCATAACGAATTGTCCGCTGTCCGAAATATACGGCTCACCGTCCATAAGATTTTCATTTCCGTTTACAAGTAAATGAGTACGTCCGCACTCTGCCGTAACGATATATTCACCGCTTTTCAGTGTAAGTATTTTTTCGTCCGAATTATATTCAAAGTCGAAATGTTCGCTCCACTCGGTTTTAAGTCGTTCAAGAATACAAATCACCGCACCCCATATACGACCGTTTTTATTAAGGCTTCTTACTCCCCTTGTATCAGGCTCTTGACCGTTCACAAGTATTTTGCAGTAAGGCTCGGATTCGGGAATGTACTTAATCTTATCGATTTTTTCTATCGCCTCAAATTCCGCTCTGTCTGCGTCATTTTTGCAATCTTCGTATATTCCGTCAAACGTACATTCCGTAAGAGTATCATTTTTAGTTTCAACACTTTCAAATTCAATTTCCGCCGTTATGCCGTTCATATTCGCCTTTAGCTTTAGCTTTCCGACATTTTCTGTCGAACGAATAAATACTCTGTTCGTACCGCACTCGGCATAGACGTAATTTTTATGTATAACGCTTTCGTGCTTATCCTCAAAATCAAATTTACCGCTGTTATATCCGCCCAAGAATACACCGTCACCGCTGAATTCAAAGTCAATTTTATCATAACACAACGGACAAATATCGCCGTTTTCATCGGTTACTTCAATATCAACGTATGCAACGTCATTGCCGTCAGCTTTAAGTCCGTTTGTATCGGTGTGAAGTGTTAAGTGAATTTGCGACGGTTCACCGACTGTTTTAATCGTGTCACTTGCAACAAGATTGCCGCCGCAGTCATATCCGTATGCGGTTATCTCACCGCTTTCGGTTATGTCGATATTCGGAAACGGGAACACAAATGTGTAAATCGGTTTATCACACACCCCGACTTCTCTGCCGTTGACTTTTAAAACAATTTTCGCAATATCATAACTGCCGATTACATACACCGTCTTATTATGTGCGTCACGAAAATCCGTTTCGCCTGTTTCTTCCCAATATGTGCCGTTGAACTTTTTCACATTGTATTTGTAATTATCGCCGTCAGCTTTAGGATAATTTCGGTGACCGAAAATTTTAATCGCACTTTTCGGTGACTGCATAACGCGAAACACGTCGAAGCTCTGCTTTTTATTACGCACCGCGTCAACTCTGCCACTCATTCTTGCGTTTTCACTGTACGCCTGTCTTCCGTGTTGTGCCGAATCTGTCCAGCACAAAGCCGCACAACCGCTGTAATAATCCTTTTTCGACGCACCGCCTATTCTGTCATTGAAAAATTCGCCATAGCCCTTAGCCGAAGCAAGTGCCAAGTCCTCCGAAGTCATATCGTAAAAATCAATACCGACCTGCTTACGACCGCCCTTTCCGCCCCACTTTGTCTTATAATCAAAATCAGGCGGTGAAAAATCGTCCCAAATTCTTCTCGGCGCTTCTTCACGCAAATATTCAGTTTCCATAATCGGTCCATGCTCGGCGGTAAATCTTGCGGCATGGCGGTTAAGCATAGTTCCGACAAATTCGGATTCTTCTATAACGTCCTCTGTATTCAATGTACGGCACCCCATAAATCTTCCGCCGCTTGGGTCAAGTTTATCTTTAATCGCACGCATCTCAGCCATATGCTCTTTGTTTATCGAATTATTGCCCGCCTCCCAAAACAGGATTGACGGACTGTTCCTGAACGCAATTATCACATCACGCATAAGTTCAACTCTTTGTTTCCACTGTCTGCCGAAATTCTCACGTTCCTTGTCACCTGCCGGTTGTGTACACACAATACCGTGACGGTCAAACGAACGAACATCTGCTTTTGAGCCTGCAACGTGCATAAAGCGAATATGGTTTGCATTACTTTCTTTTATAAGCATTGCGTCAACGTCTTTCAGCCATTCGGGTGCAATGCCGATTGCCGCCCATTCATTCGTTGCCCTTTGTGCGTAACCCCTAAGCCAAACAGGAACATCATTTAGCAGCACACCCCTATCCTTGTCGTAACCGACCTTTCTGAAACCTGTTTCGATAACTTCACCGTCGCACAATTCACCGTCCGCAAAAAGTCTTACTTCCGCTCTGTACAAAAACGGATTGGATATGCTCCAAAAATTCAGCTTTGTTGTATCCGAAACAGCGCTTACTTCCGTTACGTTAAGCGACTTTGTAACTGTTTCGCCGAGTTTGCTTTCATCATTAACCGCTGTATAGTGCTTTCTCCCATCAGGCAAAATCTCCGCAATATATGCGTCTGTCGGCGTTATTGACAACGGCGGTATTTTAGCACTTGTTGAATTTACAACACATTCGTCCGATTTAAAACGCGTTATTTCTTCGCCGTCAATATTTTTTACGATTATCTCAATATATGCCTTAACATCTTTTCCGCTTTCGTTTCTGATTTCCGACTCAACATTTATTTTCAACGTACCGTTTTGTATATCAAAATCACTGCCGTAAATATATGTACCCTTTGTCATAAGATTGCTGTAAAGCGGCAAAGTCAAATGCACCTTTGGTTTAAAATGAATTTTTACAGGTCTTGTTATACCGCCGACAGACGGATTGAAGTCATTGCAATTCCAGAAATATCCCACACCCTCACACGCTTTATCGACCTCTTTGTCCTGCGGAAACAAGTACGAACCGGGTATAACGTCAGGCTTGTTCGGTGTTTCTGCAATGCAAAAATCCGTTTCACGCGTGGCGGTGTTGTCAGTAGCAACAGCGATTAAATTCGGTTCATCGTAATCGATAAACGGCGTCAAATCAAACCCAAACGGTGCAACACCGTTTTCGACATATCCGACCATTTTACCGTTTACGTACAAATAGCACGTCTGACGTATTCCCTCAAATTCGATAAGTACCTTTTGACCGCAATATTCTTTCGGAACGATCAAATAATTTCTGTAAAATGCCGCAGTACGTTTTTGACCGCTGCCGGCGTCCTTTATTCTGTCACGAAACAAATCGGTATCGTTAAACGTATGCGGAAGCGTTACGCTCTCCCAATTTTCTTCTATATAATCAAGTTCATAAAAACAGCGTCCGTTTTTATCCTTATGCTTTTCAAGTGCTTTTTGCATAGGAAACTCATCCGCAAGCAGGAAATGCCAGCCGTGATGAAAACAGAAAACTTTACCCTCTTTCATAAACAAAATTCCTCCATTATAATGTTATTTCTATTTTACCACATCACACACATTTTTGTTATTCAATAATTGTCTTTTATATTGCAAAGATTGCTTTTTATGTTGAATGTGGTAAATCTATATGATATAATTTAAGAAAACTTGATTTAAAGAGGCGAAAACATATGGATTATGTAACTTTAGGAAGGACAGAAATTAAAGTCTGTAAGAACGGATTCGGTGCATTGCCGATACAACGTATAAGCTTTGATTCCGCAAAAGAAATACTTCTTCATGCGTATAACAGCGGAATTAATTTTTTTGACACCGCACGTTTTTACACAGACAGTGAAGAAAAAATCGGTTATGCGCTGTCGGACGTTCGTGACAAAATATACATTGCCACAAAAACCGCCGCACAAAATGCCGATGATTTTTGGAAAGACCTAAATACAAGTCTTAACAATATGAAAACGGATTACATAGATATTTACCAATTCCACAATCCGTCATTCTGTCCGAAACCGAATGACGGTACAGGACTTTATGAGGCAATGCTTGAGGCAAAAGCACAAGGCAAAATTCGTTTTATCGGTCTTACAAATCACCGTCTTGCAGTCGCACAAGAGGCTATCGACTCCGGACTTTACGACACAATTCAGTTCCCGTTCTGCTATCTTGCAACGGATAAAGATATTGCGATAGTTGAAAACTGTAAAAAGAATAATCTCGGTTTTATAGCAATGAAAGGACTTTCGGGCGGTCTTATAACAAATTCCGCCGCCGCTTATGCGTTTATGGCACAATATGATAACGTACTTCCTATTTGGGGTGTTCAGCGTATGAGTGAGCTTAACGAATTTTTGAGTTACAACACAAACCCACCGTCTGTGACAGGTGAAATTAAGGAACTTATTGATAATGACAGAAAAATGCTTGCAGGCGAATTTTGTCGCGGTTGCGGATATTGTATGCCTTGTCCTGTCGGTATTGAAATAAATAACTGTGCAAGAATGTCACTTCTTCTAAGACGTTCACCGTCCGAACTTCAGCTTACTCCGGCTGTTCAGGCTAAAATGAAAAAGATAGAAAATTGTCTGCACTGTAATCAATGTAAATCAAAATGTCCTTACGGACTTGATACCCCAAAACTTTTGGAGGAAAATTATAAAGATTACGTTGAAATTTTAAACGGAAAAGAATTTTAAAAAAAGTGGTTTGCTTGCAAATGACCGCAAAATATGATATATTATAAACAGCCTAACGGCTCGGATATTGAGTTTGAGCGGTAGGCGGTTGTTTCGGAAAGGATTCAGCTATGAGTGAAACAACGGTACAATTATTGTTGATTTTGCTTATTGTATGGGTAATAAAGAAATAACCGCCCTACTGGCATAGGGCGGTTGAATGTAGATTTCTTCTACTAAAACCAAACTACATGAGTAGAAACAATCGTTTTACTGCTCCTACTCTCTATTTGAATTATAACACTTAACAAATGTCATGTCAAGCACTGTTACAGTGAAAAATCCTCAGGATTAAAATTCGTTTTTAATTTACGCATACGTCTTACATGACGTTTTAAAATATCGTATTTGAATTTATCACAAGCGGTATCGGTAACGGACACCGCTTGTTTTTTTATATCACAATACATTTCATCTTCGCTTTTTTTATGTGCCATCTGACAGACGGCACACACTTTATTTATATTTTGCGAATATATCATTGCACATACAACACCCTTTTATAAATTACATACTTTCAACAGTTTCAATTCCAAGCAATCCCAATGCTGTCTTTATAACCTTTGTTGTTGCGTCAACTATTGCAAGACGTGCTTTCTTTGTTTCTTCATCCACATCGTCTTTCATAATAGGATTTGTGTTATAGAACTTGTTGAATGACTTTGTAAGATTTGTAACGTATCTGTTTATATAGAACGGCTCGTTCTTATCTGCCGCATCTTTTACCGCGTCACCGAATCCGTTAATTTGCTTTACAAGCGAATATGCCTCATCAGATGCTGCTTTTGAGAAGTCTGCGTTTGAGTAATCAATACCCTCTGCTTTTCTCAAAATACTTCTGCCGCGTGCATAACCGTACTGACAATACGGAGCAGACTCACCCTCAAAGTCAAGCATAGTATCCCAACTGAATATAATATCCTTTTCACGCGAATTTTTAAGGAATGTATAAAGTATTGCACCAATACCGATTTTCTTTGACGCATCCTCGATATCCTCAACATTTGAGCCGTTTTTCTCGATAATTTCCTTAGTCTTTTCGATTGATTCATTTAAAACGTCCTCAAGGAATACAACGTCACCGTGACGTGTTGACATATTCTTACCCGGAAGTTTTACAAGACCGAAACCAACGTGAACACAATCATCTGCCCAATCCCAGCCTGCTTTTTTCATTACGGCAAATATCTGCTTAAAGTGAAGTGACTGCGGAATACCGACAACATATATATTTTTATAGAAATCATATGTTCTGTGACGGTATAGAGCCGCCGCAATATCACGTGTTGCATAAATTGTCGCACCGTCCGATTTAAGTACGATACAAGGCGGTATGTTAAGCTCTGACAAGTCAACAACCTGTGCGCCGTCGCTTTCGGTAAGCAATCCTTTGTCACGAAGTATATTGACAACCTCGTCCATTTTATCCGAATAGAATGCCTCGCCGTTGTACGAATCAAACTTAACGCCAAGCATATCATATACTCGCTTGAATTCAACAAGGCTTATATCTCTGAAATATGTCCACAGAGCCGTTGTTTCCTCGTCACCGTCCTCAAGCTTTTTGAAATATCCTCTTGCTTCGTCGTCAAGTTCAGGTTGCTTTTCAGCTTCTTCGTGGAATTTTACATATATCTTTAAAAGCTCGTTTATAGGGTCTTTTTCGATAACCTCTTTAACACCCCATCTCTTGTAAGCACATATAAGCTTACCGAACTGCGTACCCCAGTCGCCAAGGTGATTAAGCGACTGAACGTCATATCCAAGGTGCTTGTAAATCTTTGAAAGTGAATTTCCGACAGCTGTTGAGAAAAGGTGACCGATATGGAACGGTTTTGCGATATTCGGTGACGAATATTCGACAAGTACAGTCTTGCCCTTACCCATATCCGACTTGCCCCAATCCTCGCCTGCGTCAAGTGCAGAAGAAACTGTTTCGGAAATAAACTTTTCACGGTTTAAAAAGAAGTTTAAATAACCGCCGGTAGCCTGTGCTTTTTCAATCATATCGTCACCCGACATTTTTTCGGCAAGCTCCTGCGCAATAATAGGAGGTGCTTTTCTCATAACCTTTGCAAGCGGAAAGCACGGAAATGCGATGTCGCCCATTTTTTCATCAGGCGGAACTTCGACGGATTTTTCCACAACTTCTCTTTCAAGTCCTGTTATATCAACAATTTTTTCAATTATATGTTCTTTAAAATCCATTATCTTTACTCCTCATTTATTAAATCACTTGTTATTATAACATTTAAACAGTGTTTATGCAAGGTCGGTTTTGTACATTATTCTGTTTTTTCGGCAAAAATATTGTAATAATTGCAAAACGGGTATATAATAAAGAGGTTAGAGTAATAAAATGAGGAGATTAGGAGATTAATTATGATAAAACGTGAAAATATAAGAAATATTGCAATTATCGCCCACGTTGACCACGGTAAGACAACTCTTGTTGACGCAATGCTTGCACAGAGCGGTACATTCCGTGAAAACGAACAAGTGGACGAAAGAGTTATGGACTCAAACGACCTTGAAAGAGAAAGAGGTATCACAATCCTTGCAAAGAATACTTCTCTTTACTACAAGGGTGTTAAAATAAATATTATCGATACACCGGGACACGCCGATTTCGGCGGTGAAGTTGAACGCGGTCTGGAAATGGTTGACGGCGTACTTTTGCTTGTTGACGCATTTGAAGGCTGTATGCCGCAGACACGTTTCGTATTGTCAAAGGCATTGGCACTTGACCTAAAGCCCGTTATCGTTGTAAACAAGGTTGACAGACCGAACGCAAGACCTTACGAAGTTGTTGATGAAGTGCTTGACTTGTTTATCGATTTGGGTGCAACAGAAGAACAGCTTGACACTCCTGTTATATACGCGTCGGGACGTGACGGTTGGGCAACCGCAGAATACAATCCGGAACAGCCGAACAATGACCTTACAGAATTGTTTGAACTTATCGTAAATTCAATTCCTTGCCCTAAATGCGAGGACGACGCACCGTTCCAAATGCTTGTTTCAAACATTGACTATGATGATTATACAGGCCGTATCGCAGTAGGTAAAATCGAAAGAGGCAGTATAAAGGTTAATATGCCGCTTTCAATCTGCCGTCATGACGGTAAAGTAACAAGAGGAAAAGCTACAAAGCTATTTACTTTTGAAGGACTTAAAAAAGTTCCTACAGACGAAGTCGGTGCCGGTGACGTTGTCGCAATTTCGGGTATCGCTGATATTAATATCGGTGAAACGGTTTGTGACGTTGACAATCCCGAAGCACTTCCGTTCGTAAAAATCGATGACCCTGTACTTTCAATGACTTTCAGCGTTAATGACAGTCCGTTTGCAGGTCAAGACGGTAAATTCGTTACTTCCCGCCATCTTCGTGACAGATTGTTCAGAGAACTTGATTCAAACGTAAGTCTTAGAGTTGACGAAACAGATTCGACAGAAAGCTTTATCGTTTCGGGACGTGGTGAACTTCACCTTTCAGTACTTATCGAAAATATGCGCCGTGAGGGTTATGAATTCCAAGTTTCAAATCCTGTTGTTATTTATAAAGAAATTGACGGCGTTAAATGTGAGCCTATCGAAAGACTTACAGTTGACGTTCCGGATGAATACACAGGTACTGTAATGGACGGTGTTATAAACCGTAAAGGTGAAATGACAAATATGGCACCGACTGCACAGGGATACACAAGACTTGAATTTTTAATTCCGTCAAGAGGTCTTATCGGTTACAGAAGTGAACTTCTTACCGCAACAAAGGGTACTGGTATCATAAACAGTATTCTTGAAAAGTACGAGCCTTACAAGGGTGACTTTAACGGCAGAACCCGCGGTACTCTTATCGCTTGGGAGGACGGTACAACTATTACTTACGGTCTTTACAACGCACAGGAAAGAGGTACTTTGTTCGTAGGTGCGGGCGTTAAGGTTTACGAAGGTATGATTGTCGGTGAAAACGCAAGACTTGAGGACGTTGTTGTTAACGTATGTAAGAAAAAGCACGCAACAAATACCCGTTCATCAGGTTCTGATGACGCATTAAGACTTGTTCCTCCGAGAGAAATGAGCCTTGAACAGTGCCTTGACTTTATCGCTGATGATGAATTGTTGGAAGTAACTCCAAACCACCTTAGAATGAGAAAGAAAATTCTAAGCACAAGCCTTCGAGCAAAAGCAGGCAACAAGAAGAAATAAAAAAACATAACATAAAAATAGGATTGCATTAATCGCAATCCTATTTTTTTATAGCAAATGCCTTTCTTGCAGAGCATTCATTTTTTCAAGCGAAATATTTAAAAGTCCCTGTCTGTATTTTTCACGAATCGGATCACCAAAACCTGAAAGCAGTTTCATAACAGATATGTCAAGTGCAATAGCCAAATCGGTAAGCATATCAACATTCGGTTGTGATTCGTCATTTTCATACTTGGTAAGTGTCGAAACACTTATCCCTACTCTTTTCGCAAGTTCTTTTTTGGAAAGTCCCGCTATTTTACGGTAAATCATAAGTCGTTCACCAAATGAAAAGATTTCCATTGAAAATCCTCCTATTTTATCTTTTGTAATAATGTATCGGCGATATTTGCAAATTCTTCAAGTGAAAGTGTTTCACCGCGTCTTGACGGTGCAATTCCTATACTTTCAAGAAGTGTTGATATTTCATCTTTCGGAATAGGAAAATTTGCCGAAAGGCAATTTAAAAGAGTTTTTCTTCGCTGTGAAAATGCCGCTTTCACCACTCTGAAAAATACACCCTCGTCCTTTACTTCCACCGACGGTTTATCAAGTACCTTTAATTTTAACACCGCACTGTCCACCTTTGGCGGCGGAACGAACAGTGACGCAGGAACATTTGCCACGATTGACGGCTCCGTATAATACTGACAAAGCACCGTTATCGCACCGTAATCCTTTGTTGACGGCTTTGCCGACATACGCTCGGCGACCTCTTTCTGCACCATAACCACTATATTTTTAATCGGTAATTTTTCCTCAAGCAATTTAGTGATAATCGGTGTAGTGATGTAATACGGCAAATTTGCCGCTATACTGACCTTTTCGCCGTTAAATTCATCGTCAATAACTTTTTTTAAATCAAGTTTTAAAATATCTTCGTTTATGATTTTTACATTGTCATATTCCGCAAGTGTGTAGTCAAGCACATCAATCAAACGTTCGTCTATTTCTATCGTAACGACCTTATCGCTGTTTTGCGCAAGCTCGCTCGTAAGCACGCCGAATCCCGGTCCGACCTCTATAACACCGCTTTCAATCTCTGCGGCGTCAACTATTTCTTCAAGTATGTTTCGTGCAGTCAGGAAATTCTGTCCAAGACCTTTTTTAAACGTAAATCCGAATTGTTCCTGAATATTTCTTATCGTGCGTGGTGAAGTTAAATCCATATTATAATATCCCTTCATACATATTAAGTACATATCATTGAGCCTGCCGACAAAATTTCAACAGCTCTGAATATCATTATATCCCACTTTGCAAATTTAGTCAATATAAATGCTCGACAAGTGTTTTTACACCTATTAATATAAGAATAATTCCGCCGATACATTCTGCTTTTGAGCCAAGAAAACCACCGAACTTCTTACCGATAAAAACACCGCCGAACGAAAACAAAAATGCTGTAATTCCGATAACCGCGGACGAAAACAAAATCGGTGTATCAACCGCCGCAAGCGTCACCCCTGCCGCAAGTGCATCAATACTTGTTGCGATTGCCGCAAGCAAAAGCGATGAATTTTTTAAAGGATTTTTCGGTATTTCCTGTTCGGTGCGTGACTCCCATATCATATGCAGTCCCAAAAATCCCAAAAGTACAAACGCAATCCAATGGTCAAAACGTTCCACAATATCAGTCGCAAACCCCGACACCAAATTTCCGATACAAGGCATCAGAAACTGAAACACACCAAAAAACAATCCCACTTTAATCGCGTCATAAAATCGTATTTTTTTCACAATCATTCCGTCCGTAACCGCCGCCGAAAATGCATCCATCGCAAGTGCAGCAGCAAGGAACAATAAAGACAGTATATCCATAAATCAATCCCCCTACGTCCAATATATGCTCCGTCTATTCCTTTAATGTATAAAAAATCACTATATAATCCGCAATTTCTCCCTATAAATTCTATATATTAATTTTCAAAAAAATATTGACAAAGCCTTGATTTTATTGTAGAATAGCCATATAGTATAGAAAGAGGTACGGAATTATGGATAAATTTTCAAAGGCAAATTTGAATAACCTCCTACTCCTAAGCTGAATCGACAATGTGGTCTTCAGTTTTGTTTTTCTGTACTGAACTGTATTGAAATTATGCTGGGTCACATTGTGGCTCAGCTTTTTTAGTTAGAAATTTCATATATTATTTTAGGCGTATTCGCCGGAAAGGCAGTGTTCATTATGAATTATAAAAAATATCAAAAAATGTACCATCCGATTCCGCTTGAGGATCGTCAGTGGCCGAACAATGAAATAACTCATGCTCCGATTTGGTGCAGTGTTGACCTTCGTGACGGTAATCAGGCACTTTACTCACCTATGACGACAGAAGAAAAAATCGAATTTTTCAAATTCCTTGTAAAGCTCGGTTTTAAAGAAATCGAAGTAGGTTTTCCGGCAGCGTCGCATACAGAATTTGAATTTGTTCGCCGTCTTATTGACGAAAATCTTATTCCTGATGATGTCACAATTCAAGTGCTTACACAGGCAAGAGAACATATTATAAAGAAAACCGTTGAGGCTCTGAAGGGTGCTAAAAACGCAATTATTCACCTTTACAATTCAACTTCAACACTTCAACGTGAAGTTGTTTTCAGAAAGAGCAAGGAAGAAATCAAACAACTTGCCGTTGACGGTGCAAAGCTTGTAATGAGCCTTGTTGACGGTCAGCTTGACGGAAATATTCGTTTTGAATATTCACCTGAAAGTTTCACTTGTACAGAGCCGGACTACGCGGCAGAAGTTACAAATGCCGTACTTGATGTATTCAAGCCGTCCGAAACAAACAAAGTTATCGTAAATCTTCCGTCAACTATCGAAGTTGCAACAGCAAACGTATATGCCGACCAAATCGAATATATGTGCAAGCACCTTAACAATCGTGAACATCTTGTTATCAGCGTTCACGCACATAACGACAGAGGTACAGGCGTTGCGTCAAGCGAACTTGCATTGCTTGCAGGTGCGGACAGAGTTGAGGGTACAATATTCGGTAACGGTGAAAGAACAGGTAACACGGACGTTATCACTGTTGCACTTAATATGTTCTGTCAAGGTATCGACCCCGAACTTCATCTTGAAAATATTGACGAAATCATTGAAGTATACGAAAAGTATAATCGTTTGCCGATTAACCCAAGACACCCATACGCAGGTGAAATGGCATACGTTGCGTTCTCGGGTTCTCACCAGGACGCAATCAAAAAGAGTATGGATAAATTCGGTTCAAGTCCGTCAAATAAATGGGCTAACCCATACCTTACAATCGACCCTACCGACATCGGCAGAAAATATGAGCCTATTCTTATTAACAGCCAGTCGGGCAAAGGCGGTGTAAGCTATATTATGGAAAACAAGTACGGCTACACCCTACCGAAGCCAATGCTTGCGGAATTTTCTTCACTTATCACAGATATGTCTGACGAAAAGAAAACCGTACTTACAAATCACGAAATACATCAAGCATTCAAGGATACATATGTGAATGTGGCAGAGCCTATTAAAACCCGTTTCTATCGTTCAACGGAGGAAGATGACTGTACAATTCTTTCGGCTACTATCGAAAAGGACGGAAAAGTTACCTCTATCGAGGGTAAAGGTAACGGTCCTTTGGATGCACTTTGCAACGGTTTAAGACAATTCTTGGGTCAGCAGTTTGAAATCTGCAACTACACAGAACACGCCCTAACACGTTCATCAAATTCAAGAGCGGCAACATATATTGAAATCAACGACCACAACCACCACAAAACTTATTGGGGTGCAGGCGTTGACGCAAATATTAACACCGCGTCAATCTATGCACTTATTTCGGCAGTAAACAGAATGCTTGCAGATAACTAAACATCATTATAAAAAAAGTGGCAGTTTTTCTGCCACTTTTTTTATAATATATTTACTGATTAGAATTAAATTATACCAATTTTCCCGTTTAAATTACAATTCAATAAAAATATATTGACAAAAAGGATTTTTTTTTGTAAAATGAAAATGTACTAAATAATTGGTATATTTGTAAATTATTTTGTGCATTAATACTTTTAATAACATCAGTTTAGTGAACTTACTCACCTATAGCTCTATGCTATCTTTTATGTTATATTAATTGCATATTAGTGTTTTATACTCATATACTAATAATATTTGATACAAATAGTAAGCTTACAAAAGAATACATAACAGATGGGACATTCTGGAACGACATATTCTGTTATGTCTACTCCTCAAGCTAAAGGGCAACGAAAAAGATCTTTATTTGAAGATGATATAAACGGTATAAATGCTATTTACAATAAATAAAAAAGGAGAAATATTATTATGAAAAAATCTATTTTAAATATAATCAGTTTAATGTGTTGTCTCACAATAATGCTCACTGCAACATCTTGCGGAAATAATGCAAAAAAAGAAGAAATAGTCGTTGACGGTATTATACCGTTAATATCTGAAAGTGAGCTTATTTTACGTTCAGACTTAATAATAGAGGGTACTGTTTCAGAAATTATGGACAGTAAATGGAGTAATCCCAATAATGAAAAAGGTGAAAATTTCAGAAATATTCTTCAGACAGACATAGTTGTAAACATTGATAATTACCTTTTCGGCGAACGTGACGATAATCAAGCTATAGTAAGAATAGATAAAGGCGAAGATGAAAACACAATCGTTTCTTCCGACGGTTATCCTGACTTTGAAGTTAATGAAAAAGTTTTATTATTCCTTTCAAGAGATGACAGCGACATTGCAACCGATGAAGACTATTATGTTTTAACAGGTATGCGACAAGGAAAATACGACCTATCAGAATCAGAAAACTCACGTTTGAGTAATACTATCAATACTTATATAAGTTCTATGGAAGTCGATAACGAAAGAGATACCGAAGTTATAGATGAGTTAAAAGACAAGATTGAAAAAGAACATAATATGCACCCTAACTATTCGGATGAACAAAAGCAAAAACAGATTGAAATTGATAACGAAAACAAAAAATTGTTCGGAGAATAATTTTAATTCGAATATTGTTGTAAATTATTGACAAAAACATTCACAAAATGACCTGAAAAATCTCAAGAGCTATATTCTTGAGATTTTTTATTTTGTCGAAAAAGCAATATTTGATCTTGCTATGCAAATTCACTTATAAAAACTGTTGAATTTTATCGGAAAACAGTATATAATATAATATGTATCAAAATTTTAATACAAAGCGTATTTTAAGAGAGGATAAAGATTATGCAAAATGACAACAGAATCGGTGAAGAATGTGGTGTATTCGCCATTTATGATCCTGACGGTGATTGTGCAAGAACGACCTATTACGGACTTTATGCACTTCAGCACAGAGGACAGGAAAGCTGCGGTATCGCGGTAAATAACAATCGTGACATTACTCATTACAAGGATATGGGACTTGTCAACGATGTATTTAATGACGAAATATTGACAAAACTTGACGGTAAAATGGCTGTCGGTCACGTTCGCTATTCGACAACAGGCGAAAGTATGCGTGAAAATGCTCAACCGCTTGTACTTAGATATGTAAAAGGTAATATCGCCATTGCCCACAACGGCAACCTTGTAAATAAGGACGAATTGGCACAAGAACTAAGCGTTACAGGTGCTATCTTCCAAACAACAACCGACACAGAAATGATTGCTTACACAATCGCCAAAGAACGTCTTAATTCAAAGAGCGTTGAAGAGGCAGTTGAAAAGACAATAAATCACCTTGTAGGTGCGTTTTCGCTTATCGTTATGAGTCCGCAAAAACTTATTGCCGCTCGTGACCCTTGGGGTTTCAGACCGCTCTGTATGGGTAAGAAGGGCGATGCTATTGTTTTCGCCTCGGAAACTTGTGCACTTGACAGTGTTGGTGCTGAATTTGTCCGCGACATTGAGCCGGGTGAAATTGTTGTCGTTCAAGACGGTAAAATTTCCACTATCAGAACTCACGTCGGCAAACAGCCACATACAATGTGTATCTTTGAATACTTATATTTTGCACGTCCTGACAGTATTATCGAAGGACAGTCTGCACACGATTCGCGTATGCTTGCAGGCAAATACTTGGCACAGGAATTTCCTGTTGAGGCTGACGTTGTAATCGGTGTACCGGATTCGGGACTAAGTGCCGCAATGGGTTATGCAAAGGAATCGGGAATTCCTTACGACATCGGTTTTGTAAAGAATAAATATATCGGCAGAACTTTCATTCAGCCGTCACAGGCAATGCGTGAAAATTCCGTAAGAATTAAACTTAACGTACTGAAAAGTACAGTTGATGGAAAACGTGTCGTTATGGTTGACGACTCAATCGTAAGAGGTACGACTTCAAAGAGAATTGTAAGCCTTTTACGTCACTTCGGTGCAACAGAAGTTCATGTTCGTTCATCTGCTCCGCCGTTTATGTTCCCTTGCTACTTCGGTACAGATGTACCGTCAAAGGATCAGCTTGTAGCCTGTAACTACACCATGGACGGAATTAAAGAACTTATCGGTGCGGACAGTATCGGATTTTTAAGCGTTAATTCTTTGGAAAAGATTATTCCTAACGCAAACTGTCAATTCTGTGACGGATGTTTCTCTGGTAAATATCCTGTTGATGTTGACTGATAAAATTTAATAAGAAAGAATGAGGTAAATGATTACTGACTTGACAGAGGGCAAACCCTCAAAAATATTATGGAGCTTTTCGATACCTATGCTTTTGAGCGTGGTATTTCAGCAACTCTATAATATAGTAGACAGTATCGTAGCCGGAAAATTTGTAGGCGCCCAGGCATTAGCTGCTGTGGGCGCCTCTTATCCGATTACGATGATTTTTATGGCAATAGCCACAGGTGCAAACGTCGGTGCGGCTGTTATTATTTCGCAGTTGTTCGGTGCGAAAAATTTTGAAAAACTCAAAACTTCCGTTTTCACTTCAATAATTTCAATGACTGTACTTGCCGCAATTCTTACAATCTTCGGAATTGTTTTCTGTTCGGGAATGTTAAAAATGTTATCCACTCCCGAAAATATTTTTTCCGACTCAATGACATATCTTAATATTTACATAGGCGGATTGATTTTTCTGTTTCTGTACAACATATGCACAGGTGTTTTTACCGCTATGGGGGACAGTAAAACTCCGTTGTATTTTTTGATTATGTCATCAGTCGGAAATATAATTCTTGACCTTGTTTTCGTAATTGTATTTAATATGGGCGTGGCTGGAGTAGGCTGGGCAACGTTTATTGCACAGGGTATATCTTCCCTGCTCGCATTCGCCGTACTTTTAAAACGCGTTCACGGTATAAAATCGGGGACATATAAAAAATTTTCAATCCGTATGCTCGGACATATTTCAAGAATTGCAATACCGAGTATCTTGCAGCAAAGTTTTGTATCGGTCGGAAATTTATTTATACAAAGTCGTGTAAACAGTTTCGGCTCTGACGTTATCGCCGGTTACAGTGCGGCTATAAAGCTGAATACATTCGCTATAACAAGTTTTTCAACGCTCGGAAATGCAATGTCAAGCTATACGGCACAAAACACAGGTGCGCGAAAGCTTCTCCGCATACCTGAAGGACTTAAAGCAGGTATTGTTATGCTTATCGTTGTTTCTCTGCCGTTTTTCATTGCGTATTTCGTATTCCCGAATACTATGATGAATATATTCGTAAAAAGCAGTGAGACAGGTATTATAGACGTAGGAAGAATATTTTTAAAAATCGTCACACCGTTCTATTTTGTAATTTCCGCAAAGCTTACATTTGACGGTATTCTTCGCGGTGCGGGACGTATGAGGGCGTTTATGGCAAGCACGTTTACCGACTTGCTTTTAAGAGTTATTCTTGCGTATGTTTTCTCATACGCACTTAATTCGGAAGTCGGAATATGGCTTTCTTGGCCTGTCGGCTGGACTATCGCCGCAGTTATTTCGGCAGTATTCTATTTTATTTATTATAAAACAACAATCAAAAACGGTGCAAATTAATTGCACCGTTTTTTAGTTTTCCTCAATATGAATAAGCATTTGTTCTATAATCTTTTTAACGTGGTCGTCATCAATCGAATAAAAGGCATTTTTACCGTCACGGCGTGACTTTATAAGCCTTGCCTGTTTTAAAGTTTTAAGCTGATGACTGATAGCCGATTGACTCATACCGAGTGCGTTCGCTATATCATACACACACAATTCCTTATCAAACAACGTCCATAAAATTCTTATTCTTGTACTGTCGCCGAACACCTTAAACATTTCCGACAATTTATCCGTTACATCTTCGTCCGGAAGTTGATTTTTCAATCTATCTAAAATCTGCGGATTATATTGACAGGTACTGCATTTATCCATTTATCTTCTCCTCTTTTCGGTCATATGTTCATATATTCATATTATACCCTTTTAATCTTGATTTGTCAAATCGCTTGAAAAATCAGATATTAATTTATAAAAATCAGAATTCATTATTAAATTTACCCAAATTCTTTTTATAATATGATAAAATATAACTTAGATACTTTGAAAAGGAGGATTTTAATACACTATGAATAAAAAGAAAATCATTTCGGCTATGCTTACAGTTGCAATGCTTGCAAGTTCGGCGGTTTCCGCACTTGCCGCAGAAGTAGGCGAAAGCCTGAAAGTCGGCGATTACACATTTAGAAAGAGGGTTATTTCTATGAAAAAAGTATTAATTTTAATATGTATTTTACTTATAATACCATCGGTTTATGTATTTGCACAAAATTTTAACCAATGTATTGCAGAAATTGTTACACATAAAATTATATTTAACAATAAAGAAGTAAGTTTGTCCAATCCAATTGTAAGTATTAACAATAGAGTATATGTATCAATCAGAGACCTATCTGAAACTTTAGGATATAATGTTGAATGGCAAGACAGTAATCATTCAATAAATATTAACTTGGTCGAGAAAGATGATAACGAAAATTTAATTATTTTTAAGCAAAATCAAAAAATGGGATTCATGGATAGAACAGGTAAAATTCAAATTGCTGCACAGTTTGATGTCGTGCATGAATTTCATGAAGGCATTGCTGTAGTTGGCAATCACATAAGTACTTGGGAAAAACTTCCATCTGACGCCAACAATATGATTTGGGGATTCATTGATGAATATGGTGAACTGATCACACCAATTAAATATTCATATGCAGGTGATTTTAACGAGGGGTTGGCATTAGTAGAATATAATAACGAAAGTTATTATATAAACAAATTAGGTGAAAAATCTTCTCAGACAGTTATTGCTTCTAAATATTTTACTCATGGCATTGCACCTAAATTGATTAAAGGTACTTCATTCCCTACACCTAATTCGCCATCTGAAATCTGGACATATATTGATAGCGCAGGAGAACTTGTTACGGATAAAACATATGAATATGCAGGAGAATTTGAAGATGGTATGGCAATTGTTAAGCAAAACGGCAAATATGGTGTTATTAATAATAATTTCAATATAGTCATTGATTGTCAGTATAACAATTTAAAAAAGATTAGTAATAATCTATATGCCGCCTGTAATGGTAATGGTTCTAATTGGGGTATAATTGATTTATCAAACAATGTTATAGCGGACTTTATATATTTTGATATAGGATGTTTTTCTAATGGTCTTGCACCTGTACGAATGGATTTATATAATGGTGCGTATATAAACGAAAGCGGAAAAATTGTATTTTGTTCACAATTTAGTATGGTTTATGATTTTTCAGATGGAGTTGCATGTGTCGTGGATAAAGTGAACGGAAAAGCAGGTGTCATTGATATGCAAGGGAAATATATTATAGAACCTAAATATAATTCTTTAAGACCTTGTAAAGGTGGATTATTCGAAACAAAAGATGATAATCAGAATTTCTTCTATATTAATAAAAATGGCGAAAAAATTTTACCACATTAAGAATGCTTATGACAATTCTATCGAAGTGTCATAAACCTATATAATCATAAACGAAATGGTTCTGTAGGATACAAAGAGAATGCTGTGATAAAATTTATACCGGGTATTGAAAAATAATAAATAATCATCTTATGACTAGGGGACGGTTCTCCTGACAATGTCTCACCCCGACGGAACGCTGAAAAAGTCATCATATGGCAGTCAGACAACCAACTACACCTATGACGGGTTGAACAGACTTGTCAGCGAACAAGCTCCCAATAAGACATACACCTATCAGTATGACAGCTACGGAAACAGAAGCCAGTTAAGCGTTACGGGCGGAGAAGCATGAGCCGTAAGGCGACGGCTCATGCAATCCATATAAAACAATAATGGCAACATACCGAATGAGCGAAAAACATAAATATATATTTATGTAAGCTAAATTTAAGAAAGGAAATCCGTAAAACATGGTACGAGATATGAATTCAAAGACTCATCTAACTAATCATTACTAAGAAACAAGGAGTGGTAAGAACCTCCCTAAAGTAGTCAAAGCCGCAGGATTAAAAAACAAATCCACATCACATGTTTATATAATACCAATGTATCAAACCGTAATCAACCACGGATTAAAAGGTTGATAGAAAGGAGAAAGGTATAATGTAAATGACTGTTAGATGAGTCTTTTTTACATTATACCAGGAAAGATATGCTTATAAATGAAATAACAGAGTCAAAATCTCTGCTGCAATTGCTTGATTTAATCAGAGAATTTTGCCGTGAGACAACTTTGGGCGATAATACCGAGAAGTGCATCAGGCTCAAAGAATCCGTAGAGAATGCAGAAGAAAACGATTATTTGACGTTGTTATCCTCATATCTGTCTATATGCGAAACCGGAGATGAAGTTATAGAGGCTTTGGAGGAGTTTGTAGACAATTGTAAAGACTTTGCAGAAGCTAACGCAGATATGACAGAACAGATAACAAAAGCCGAATTTGAGATGGTTTTATGCGAATGTGAGGAGAAATGCTGATTGATGAGCGGTATAGAAGCAGAACATACGGTTAATATAGCAGAAACAGACGCAGAGAGCCATAACAGCGAAGGCGAAATTCAATTTATAGGCAGTAATATAAACATACTTCTTCCGAGAATAGATATAAATACGGATAAAACTAAGTACATAGCTAAAAATATAGGGCAGATGCTCTATGACGTAATAGCACAAAAACTTAAATCGGATAATATAAGATATGAAATGAACAGGTATATTCCCGAAGTGAAAAACCGAGGAGAACCAACAATATCGCTGTTCAGGGAATATTTTTATAGCGTTCTTCTTTATAAAACGCAGAAACCTAAGGTTTATCCAGACTTTGACGCACATATGCACAGAGTCATTGTGTTAGAATTCTTCAAACAAATAATAGTGATGTATCTTAGGAAATAAACACTGGTTTGTGTAAAGGATTGTATTTCTTGGAAAAGTGTGTTATAATATTTGGTAACGTAGAAATGTACATGTGAAAGTAGGAAAGAATATGGATATCAAATTTAACACATATGATGATTTTATGAAAGAATATGAAATATATCAATTAGATAAATGCAGTAAATGTAATAGCGTGCGAGAGTTAATGCAGGATGATGTCATGGTTAGAATAGAAAATAGAACCCTCCATTTTCCAGGACTATTCGTTCTCTGTTGTACAAAATGCGGAGATAAGAGTTTGCCAGAATATTCAAAAGAAATGATTGATGGCGGGTATAGAACTATGGTAAAACAGAATCAATTTGTAGGTGAATTTGTTTCTAAAAATTACCGAAAGAAATTTGAATATTGTCAAGAAATTGATTATCAATATGACCATAATGATTATTATAATATCCCAGGTCTTTGCTATGACGAAGAGCATTCGGTCGAAGGATTTTTAACACCAGTATTTTTTGATAGGAAAGCACTTATATATTTTATTTCAGTTCCTGATTTTGAGGTGGATATTTTTTCAGAAACCTATGGATACATTGGCAAAAAAGATTTAGAAGGAATATATCAATATGATTGGAGTGTGCCGTTTGGCTTTAATAGTAATGGAAAGTTAGTATTTTGGTTAGGCGATTTAAATTATATGGATGCCCAGAGTCAAGCAATTCTAAAAGGGTTTAATGTGGATTCAGACCATTTAATTATTGATTCGGAATTCTTTCAAGCTCAAATGAATTGTATGTTTAGCAGTCTGATCAAAGAAAAACAAATTTTGATGAATAAAGATAATTTTATTTTGAACGTAAAAAAGAAATATAATATTGATCTGACGCATTTAGAAAAGGAATGTTCATCTCAGACTGAAAATATAGGACGTCCGCTTGTATTTACTGAACAGAGTATATCTGGAGTGATAAATGCTTTTGACAAAGTGCTAGTAGAGGGATTTGACGTTGGTCAACTTAGAGAGCTATATAAAACACTGTATACTGAAAGTGAACGAGATGCTCAATATGAAGAGTGGCAATCAATTCGTCTTATTAAAGAAATATTATTAAAATGGTGTGAAAAACTCGAAGATACAATAGATGTGGAAACACTTGTTTCTCCGCTGTATATTCTCCATGATTACCGCATATATCTTGATTATTTGCTTTCAGAGGAAAAACAAGAGAACACTAAAATGCATATTGTAGAAACTTTAGGAGTGCAAAACTTTGAAGAACAAGAAGCAATTTATTTTGAAGAAATAGAGCGGTTAGATAAATTATTTCAATATTTAGTATTACTTTCGAAATAATATACATTATGAAAATAGCAGTTTTATCAGATACGCATAACCTGCTGCGTCCAGAGGTTATAGAAATAATAAAAAGCAGCAATGCAGTAATACATGGAGGAGATATTAATTCACAGGGTGTATTAGATGAAATAAAATATGTAATGAAACCAAACGCACAGCTTTTTGTTGTACGAGGTAATAACGATAAGGAATTAGCAGCAAACCTGCCTGTAAGCCTTGATTTTGAATTGGGCGGATTAAAATTCTTCCTTACCCATAACAGAAAAGACATACCGCAGGATATAAAGGCGGATATCATTATTTTTGGACATTCGCATAAGTATCATGAAGAAAATATAAGCGGTCAAGTTTGGCTGAATCCCGGAAGCTGCGGAAGAAAACGATTTAATCTGCCAATTACAATGGCAGTCATGAATGTAAACGACAATGAATATTCCATAGAAAAGATTGAATTAGAGGGGGAATAATCAATGAATGAGGTATTAAAAACGATTTCACAAAGAAGCTCAATAAGAGCATATACAGCTAAAAAACTGACAGACGCTGAGATTAAAGCACTGATAACGGCAGGCTTGCAGGCACCGACCGCAAGAAATATGCAGGAAGTGCATATTTCAGTTATTGACGGGGATAATCCGATATTGAAAGAAATAGATACTCAATGTAAATTAACAATGCTAAAAGCGGCTCCTGATGATGAAACAAAAGCTAAAATCGAAAGTAATCCAAACAATTTTTATTATAACGCGCCAACAGTATTGATATTAAGCGCAGATAAGGATTTTAAGTGGAGTAAGCTTGACGCGGGAATAACAGTCCAGAACATTGCGCTCGCAGCACAGTCAATGAAACTTGGAAGCCTGATAATAGGAATTATTGACGATGTTATGCGAGGAGAGAAAAAAGATTATTTTGCAAAACTCTTGAAATTTCCTGATAATCACGAGTTTGCAATTGCTGTGGCGGTAGGACATAGAGCTACGGAAAAAAAGCCGCACGAGATAGATTTTGATAAATCAGTAAGCTTTATATAAGAATGAAGGGAAAAAGAAAATGCCATTTATTGATTCAAAAGTTACAGTATCAGTAACAGAGGAACAGAAAGAAAAAATCAAGTCTGAGCTTGGAAAAGCTATTACAACACTCCATAAGACTGAAACTTATTTGATGGTTGGAATTGAAGATGATTATGATTTGTGGATGGCAGGCAATAAGCTTGATAAAGGTGCGTATGTTTCAGTCAGCTTGTTCGGCAACGCATCAGCATCGGACTATGATAATATGACAGCGAAGATTTGCGAGATATATGAACAGGAACTGGGTATTCCCAGCAATGCGATTTATGTAACATATCATCCTATTGCCGATTGGGGATGGAATGGTCATAATTTCTGATGACAGTAAAATCGTCACGTCGAGCCATAAACTCAGATTTCGATGAAATCTGAGTTTTTTTATGCTTAAAATCACTAAATGATAATATAGTTAAATAAAATCATAAATAAGCGAATATAGTCATAGAAAATATATCTTTATTAATATATAATTAGATTAACAAATATATTATGGAGGAAAGGTATATGAAAAAGTTTATTTCAGCACTTATTGTGACGGCAATGATGATACCGACAGCCGTACCTATGACGGCGTTGGCAGACAATGCGGTAAACAATTCCGTATCGGGTTACATTTCTGCTGATACAGGTGTTAAGCTTATCGGAAAAGACAAGCAAGCTAAAATTTATGTTGACAGCAATGATTATGAGAGTGTAATTCGTGCAGTGGGAGATATGAAAGACGATTTATCGGACGTATCGGGGCAGACTGTTACGATTAATGCAGATATTCAGTCAATGTCAGATGAAGTGAAAATTTCTGGCATTAATATTTCATCGGCAAGTATGTCTGTTGACGGTTACAAGTTGCTTACGGAAAACGGTAAGGGTATTATTGCGGTGTACAACACTGACGGAACGATAGAAAAGGTGCTTATATCGGAGGACAACATAAACAGTACAAACGGAACGGCACATTTTAAAGAACTTCCGAGTTTTGACGGTAAAACGGTAAAAGCATTTGTGTGGAAAATAGAAAATGACAAATTGACTGTTACACCGATTGCAAACAGCTATACATATACCAAAACACCGAAAGCGACTATGCCGGCAGATACCGATTGGAGCGATGCAAATATTATAGTCGGTACACTTGGAAACAGTAAGGCGATAGATTCACTTGCGGAAATGGGAGCGATTGACGTTTCAGAAATAAAAGATAAGTGGGAAAGTTTTACCGTTCAAGAAAACGGCGGTAATCTTATTATTGCCGGTTCGGATAAACGCGGTACGATTTACGGCATATATGATTTCTGTGAAAAAATCGGTGTGTCACCATGGAAATGGTGGGCGGACGTAAAGCCTGAAAAAGCGGACGAATTATATATCAATCTTCCTAAAGATGGATATACGGAAGATGAGCCTAGTGTTCAGTATCGAGGAATTTTCTTAAATGATGAATACAACTTAAACCAATGGTCAACCTCAATGGGTGACGGAAATATGAATAAGGAAACGTATGAAAAGATATACGAGCTTATTCTTCGTTTAAAGGCTAACACTCTATGGCCTGCGATGCACCAGTATTCAAATGCATTCCATTTGGACGCCGAAAATGCGGTGCTTGCCGATAAATACGGTATAGTTATGGGATCCTCACACGCTGAGCCGCTTTTGAGAAATAACCTTGGTGAACTTTATCCGTATCAGCAACAATGGCTTGCGGATCACCCTGACAAAAAGCTGTACATCAATACAAAGGACGACAGCGGCAGATCGGTTTCATATATGTGGACTGATCATGACAGTGACGGTAATGCGGTTGATAATAAGGAGTTTTTGGCTGATTACTGGCGTGACAGTGTAAAGACAAACGGCAGTTACGAAAATATCTATACACTTGGTATGCGTGGTGTTCATGACGGTTCGTTCTCGACTAATATGGATACAACAACCGCATTAAACGAAATTATTGCGACACAAAGAAAAATCCTTGAAGAAGAACTTTGCACTGACGGTCGTAAAATCGAGGATATACCTCAAATATTTATTCCGTATAAAGATGTACAAGCGATATATAACACAGGAGCGTTAAAAATTCCAGATGATGTAACAATTATGTGGACAGATGACAACTACGGATATGTACGTCAAAATGCGGACGATTCGGAACGTGCAAGAGCGGGTAAAACAGGTATCTACTATCATATTTCTTATTACGGTTATCCTACGAGTTATTTGTGGCTTTCAAGCACACAGCCGGGACTTATTCGTGAAGAACTTAAAAAGTCATATGATATGGGTGCAAATAAGGTTTGGATATTAAATGTAGGTGACTTGAAACCGGCTGAAAAAGAAATTGAATACTTTGCCGATTTGGCTAAAAACGTATGGTCAACATCAAATACAGAAATCTCTTCAATATATGAGCAGAACGCAAAACGTGATTTTAATATGAATGAAACGGACGCAAAAGAATATGCTGATATAATGGATAAGTATTATGAAATTGCAAACGCAAAGCGACCTGAATTTTTAAGAACAGGTGATTTCTCGATGACTGCATACGGTGATGAGGGTGAAAGATATATAAACGAATATAAAGATATTTGTGCAAGAGCGGAAAAGCTATACGAAAAACTTCCGACAGATAAGCAAGCGTCATTCTTTGAACTTGCATTGTACCCTATACGTACCGCAACAAATATGGCTATCGACTATGTACAGACTGACAGAGCAAATCTGTATGTAAGCCAAAACAGAGGTGCGGCGGCTAATAAGTATGCTGAAGAAGCTGATAATGCGGTTAAGCAAATCAATACGGATATGGCTTATTACAACTCTATGCTGGACGGCAAGTGGAACAACATTATGAATAACAATCCGTCAAAATTGCAAGGTTGTGACGCACATATAACTACAGAACTTAACGCACCGAAAGTATCATCGCTTGATTATACCGAACTTGCGGTAATGACCGATTCGCAGATTGATTATTCGGATAATCCGACTATGACAGTTTCAACTTATGATACGTATGATAAATTTATTGACGTAATTAACAAAGGTTACGGCGGACTTGACTATGAAATTACGTCAGACTCAAATGCACTTGTATTTGACAAGACAAGCGGAAAGTCATACGGCAGTGACAGAGTGCATATAAGCGTTGATAAATCAAAGGCGGCAGACGGAGTAAGCAATGCAACGGTTACCGTTGAGCAAAAAATAGGTGATAATGTTTTTGATACAAAGCAGATTGCCGTAACAATCGAAAATCCGACAGAACAAATTTCTGAAAAAACATATGTTGAGGCAGGCGGAGTTGTTTCGATAGAAGCTGAACACTACACAGATAAATTTGATGTAAACGGCTATGAATGGAAAGAAGAGAAAGACTTCGGCAGAAGCGGAAACACAATGAAAGCTTATCCTGAAACAGCCTCAAATGCAAAGGAAAGTGATTTGACCAATTCAGCGGCATATATGGAGTACAAGGTTTACTTCACAAATGCAGGTTCATACACATTGGACGTTTATCGTATGCCTACTCTCAATGAACGCGGAACTATGCGTTTGGCGGTAGCGACAGATGACGGTACTCCTATCGTGTTAAGCGGGACTAATAAATACAGCGGAAGCAGGAGCAAGACGGACGCATGGTCAAAAGGCGTATTGTGCAACAGTGAAAAGCTTACAACAAAGATTAATGTTTCTGAGGCGGGGTATCATACTGTAAGAGTGTACAATGTGTCAACAGGCGTAGTCATAGACAAAATGGTGCTTTCTAAGAATAATATAAATTCGTATTTCGGCGCACCTGAAAGCTACAACACAACATATAACACAACAAAAGAAACATCAACCGTAACGGAAGATACGGAAGTCAGCGGTATTGAAAAGACATATGAGCCAAAGGCAGTTGTAGGTAATGTGTCAGTGGAAAATAATACTGTAAAGACTGTTGATTTAATCGGTTTAACCGAAAATACACAAAATGCGGTTGTATTTACTGCCGGCTATGATAAGGACGGCAATGCGGTATCAACAGCTATGAATAAAGCTGAAATAAACGGCAAAACAACGGTAAATGTCAATTTGGCTTTGGCAGATAATACAACGGCATATGCGATATATGTAGTAGATAATTTAACAGATATGCAGCCGATTGCACCGTTTAAAACGTTCGGTAAGATTAAGTCAGAGGCAGAGGACAACTATATAACTCTAAAAACAGATTTCAGTTCTTTATACGGTAAAAAGTCTGTTGTATTGGCAGCTGATTGCGAAATATCGGAGGATATTACGGCGGATAATATTAAGTATGTATACGGCGAAATACTTGACAGTGACAGCTACAAATACATTCCGTGGAACGAAGAAGAAGGAAAATACTATATTCGTGTCGGAGTGGATAAGGACAGTACTTATGATGAAACAAAGAATACTGTAAAAAATATAACTCCTGATACTCAAGGCGAAGAAACACAGGTAAGCAGGTGGACATTTGATACCGACTTAAACGATACTAACGGTGCAAATGCGTTTACATTGACAGGTGATACGGTAAACAATAACGGGCAGATTTTGATGAACAATTCAACAAAAGGTACTTCAACGGGAAGTGCGTCAATGCAGTATGCAAACCCTGTAGTAACTTCACAAGGCGAAAAATTGACGGTTGAATTTGATATTACATTCGGTAAGCACAGCGGTAAAACAATGTCATACAGCCTTACAGACGCAAACGGTAAAGCAATCGTATCAACACAAATTTGTGCATATGATTTATCCGGTAATACGAATGTTAAAATAGGCGGTAATGATGTTCTTGAGGATTATTCAAAATTGTCGGCGGCAATATCAAGAGGAAATAACAGCTCATCATCAAATAAACCGACTCACTTTAAAAATGTAATTAATTTCGGTTCAAATAAGGCATATGTAACCGTATCATATGACGGCGGACAGACTGCTGAATTTACAGGAAAAATCGGCGACAGCACAGGAAGTCTTGGCGGTATAAATTTCAACTCAAATCATGGATATGCCGACAGATCGTGTATTGTTGATAATGTAAGCATCGGCAAAGTCAGCGGACCGCAGTATAAAATGACATTCGGTGCGGTTGATTCAAAGAGCAAGGAAAGTGTTGATGCAAATATTGTTGTTAAAGACGGTATAAGCGGTGCAGTGCTTACACCTAATTCAAACGGCGAATATTTGCTTTGCGAGGGTGATTATTTAATCAGTGCAACAGCAGAAGGCTACCGTGACGCAGGACAAAAACTTGAACTTTCACAGGCAACCGAATCGAAAAATATCACTGTACCAATGGTTTCTGTAACGGATTTAACAAAGGCTCATATTGCAATTAAATTTAAAGACAATCAAGGTAATGATATTATGGAAAGCGTAACGGAAACGGGCGATTTCTATGTCGGAGATAAGTATACCGTTTCGGCTGATTACCGTAAAGACCAAGTTGTTAAACGTGACGGTAAGGTGTACACATATAAGTATAACGCCGAAAAGTCGGTATATACTGCAGATAAACTTGAGGAGAATAGCGTATTTACTCTTGTATATGATGTAGGTGGCGAATATGATTTCTATGCTGATTTTGAAAATTATACTATTGATGACAGTGTGTTGACATACGGCGGCGGAAGTCCTAAATTGACTGTTGCAAAGGATAATGAAAACAGTTATTTAAGCTATGCGTCAACGGGTTCAACGGTAGGTGTATGGCAGAAACTTGATACTATAGATTGTACAAATAAAACGGTTACGGTAAATGCCGATATTAAATTTGCACCAAAGGGAACGGCGGGTAACAGTCAATTCTCAATCGGCGATACATCTCCGAAATTTGACAGTAACAACGTGAATTACGGCTTTGTAAACAAAAGTAAAAAATATGACGGACATATAATTGCGGTTGAATACAATTCCGGAAGTACATTGCTTGTAAACGGTCAAACAGTGTCAAGCGATTTTGTCGGTTCATGGATACATCTAAATGCTGAAATTAATTTCGCTACAAAGAAGATTAATGTGACTTTGAAAAATGATAACGACATAACAGCCGAACTTAGTGATTTGGATTTCTACAGTTCAAATGATATAACGGAAATAGGCTCATTCTACTTTAGAGCCGCAAAGTCTAACGGAACGGTAGGTCTTGATAATCTTACAATGGTTTGTGAATAAAATGGTTATAACATAAAATCAGGTCGGTACAATACCGACCTGATTTTATATATTTGAGTGCTTTTTCTTAAATTGTTCCGGCGACATATCGGTGTATTTTTTAAACACACGATAAAAAGTGGTATAGTCACTGAAACCGCATTTATAAAAAATATTCATTGCATTTTCGCCTGCAAGCAACAGATTTTTTGCCATCATAACGCGACGCATATTTATATAAACGGATATTGTAAGACCTGTTTCGCTTTTAAAAAGACGGCTGATATATGCCTTATTTAAAAACATATGTTCCGCAATATCATCAATATTCAAATTGTGTGTGAAATTTTGTTCAATGTAGTTTTGGATTTCTTTGATATGCTTGTTTTTAGAGGAAGTGTCGTTTACAAGAAATTCTTTTTTAAGAATTTCACTAAGCTTCACAACAAGTTGTGCGGCATATATGGAAACCATAAAATCAGTATCAGCTGTTGGATTTGCCGAGTAATGTTCAACGCCTTTGAAAATATCTCCGAGATTGTATTTATTGAATATTTCGGACGGTATTCTGTTGTTCGTTCCGAATTTTCGGGCATTTAAAGTGTCTAAAATATGAGGATTCATTGATGAAACAAAGCTGCTGTGTATCTGCAAAAACTGACGATGATAAACGCTGTTTTTCGGAAAAGTAATAAAGTGAAATTCGTTTGGATTGGTGATTAATAAATCGCCCGAAGAAATTTTGTATTCCGTTCCTTCAACGTTGTAAAGCGCATTGCCATCAATCAGTTGCAAAAATTCATAATATATGTGCATATGATTGCCGAGAATTGGTCCTTCGGACATACCTGTTCTGTAAGTATATGTATAAGATTTGTCATACATAACGCGTCGTATCGTCTTTTCCAATCAAACTCACCTCAAAATAATTTTAGCATAATTTTTGTGTGCGGTCAATTCAAAAATGAGTTGCGTTTGTATGAAAATGTGATATAATAAATGTTAAGCAAGATTTGTAAGATTTGAGCTGAATTAAAGCAAAATATATGTGGCTCAAATTCTGTTTTGAGTATATAATAAGAATATAAAATAATACTGTGAGGTAATGGTAATGAAAAAGTTTATGGACGATAATTTTATGTTGAATAATGAAACGGCGGCAAAGCTGTTTAATGACTATGCAAAGGATATGCCGATTTTTGATTATCACTGTCATTTAAGCCCTCAAATGATGTATGATGACAAGCCGTTTGAAAATATTACTCAGATTTTCTTGGGCGGTGACCATTATAAGTGGAGATATATGCGTTCAAACGGTATTGACGAGAGTTACATAACCGGTGACAAGAGCGACTATGATAAATTTAAAGCGTTCTGTGGCTGCCTGCAGTATGCGATAGGCAATCCGCTTTATCATTGGACACACCTTGAATTAAAGAGATATTTTAATGTTGATGAAGTTGTCACGGCGGAAAATTGCGATACAATATGGGAAAAGTGCAACAAGGTTATAAAAGAAACAAAAATGAGCCCGTCAACACTTATAAATCAATCAAATGTTGCGGTACTTTGCACAACCGATGACCCTATTGATTCGCTTGAATATCACAAATTAATTGCCGAAAAGGGACATATAAAAGCAAAAGTTTTACCTGCGTTTAGACCTGACAGATTAATCAATATTGAAAAGACCGATTTTACGGATTATATCAAAGCACTTGGAAACGTATGCGGTATGAACATAAAAAATTATGACGAACTTATAACTGCAGTCAATGAAAGAATTGATTATTTTCATAATGCAGGTTGTCGTATAAGCGACCATGCTCTTGACGGTGTACCGTTTAACAGAGATTATAGTGCAGACGATGTTTTTGCAAAGAAAATGAACGGTGAAAATTTAAGTGCCGATGAAATAAATGCATTTAAGTGCGAAACACTTATAAGACTTGCGAAAAAGTACAGTGAACTTGATTGGGCAATGCAGTTACATATCGGTGCTTTGAGAAACAATAATTCTGCTATGTTCAAAAAACTCGGCGCAGATGTCGGTTTTGACTCAATCGCAGATTATGAAATTGCGGCAGACCTTTCGGCTTTGCTTGACGCAATGGAATGTAACGACGGACTGCCGAAAACGATTCTTTATACATTAAATCCAAAGGATAATTATGTTCTTGCGACAATGATCGGTAACTTCCAATCAGCCGAAACGGCAGGAAAAATGCAGTTTGGTTCGGCATGGTGGTTTAATGACCAACGTGACGGAATGGTTGAACAAATGAAAGCACTTGCGAATTTGGGTGCATTGAATAAGTTTGTAGGTATGCTTACTGATTCGAGAAGTTTTCTTTCATACACACGTCACGAATATTTCAGACGTATTCTTTGCAATATTCTTGGTGAGTGGGTTGAAAACGGCGAATTTCCGGATGATTTTGATACACTTGGAAAGATAGTTGAGGATATTTGTTTTAACAATGCAAAAAGATATTTTAATGTTGAAATGTAATTTTAAACGGAGCCTGTCGACAAAATGCCGACAGCTCCAAAAATCACATCTTGCGATGTGATTTTTGAATATTTTTAAAACAGACAAAACCATAGCGGTTTTGTCTGTTTTTATGAGAGAAAGTTATTAATTTAACGGTCTTTAGCTATTAAAAAGTATTGAAAATGTAATAAATATGTGATATAATTATAGTAAATTGATATTACTATAATTAAGTGAGGGAAGAGTATGAGAACTTTTAATACAACAAACATTCCTATGACTGACAGAATTAAAAAGCTAAAGGAAGAATTGTATCGCAAAATGCCTGAAATCGAGGTAGACAGAGCGGTACTTATTACGGAAAGTTATCAGCAGACTGAACAACTTCCGACTGTAAAGCGAAGAGCTTTGGCTTTTGAACATATACTTAACAATATTCCTATTACAATCAGAGATAACGAACTTATTGTCGGAAGTTCGACAAAAGCACCGAGGAGCTGTCAAGTGTTCCCTGAGTTTTCGTATGAATGGCTTGAAAGCGAGCTTGATACTATCGAATTTCGTGAGGCAGATCCATTCCATATTTCAGAGGAAAACAAGGCTGTACTTAGAAAGATTTTTCCTTATTGGAAGAACAAGACAAACAGCGATTTAGCACTTTCATATATGGCGCCTGAGGCTGCTGCGGCGATTGAACACAACATTTTTACACCGGGTAACTATTTCTATAACGGTATCGGACACGTTACAGTTGACTACGGTAAAGTTATGAGAATAGGTTACAAGGGGATTATTGCGGAAGTTCAGGAAGAATTGAATAAGTGCAACGTGTATGATGCTGATTATGCCAAAAGACACGAATTTCTTGAATCGATTATAATTTCGTGTAACGCGGTTATAAATTACGCAAGACGTTACGCAAATCTTGCTTATGAAATGGCTCAAAAGTGTACAAATCCGACAAGAAAACAAGAATTGCTTGTAATTGCAAACAACTGTGCAAACGTGCCTGAAAATCCTGCAAGGAACTTCTATGAGGCTTGTCAGACATTTTGGTTTATACAGATGTTACTTCAAATTGAATCAAGCGGTCACTCAATTTCTGCCGGACGTTTTGACCAATATTTGTATCCGTATTATAAGAACAGCATTGACAACGGTTCGCTTACACGCGAATTTGCACAGGAAATACTTGACTGTATTTGGGTTAAGTTTAACGACCTTAATAAAGCAAGGGATGAGGCATCGTCATACGGCTTTGCCGGATACAGTTTGTTCCAAAATTTAACGGCGGGCGGACAAAACGCTGAAGGAATTGACGCAACAAATGACTTGTCATTCCTATGTATTCAAGCGTCAATGCACACTCAATTACCTGCTCCGTCATTCTCGGTCAGAATATGGAACGGCACGCCAAATGAATTTTTGATTAAATGTGCAGAGCTTACAAGAACGGGTGTAGGCTTGCCTGCGTACTACAACGATGAAGTTATCATTCCTGCACTTATGAGCAGAGGCGTTACTCTTGCAGATGCAAGGGAATACGGCATTATCGGTTGTGTTGAACCGCAGAAACCGTTTAAGACAGACGGTTGGCATGACGCGGCATTCTTTAATATGTGTCGTCCGCTTGAACTTGTGTTCTCAAACGGTGTTGATAAGGGTGCTCAAATCAGTATCAAGACAGGTAATGTTGAAGATATGACGACATTTGAAGAATTCTACAACGCATATAAAGCACAGGAAACTTATATGATTGGTCTTATGGTTAATGCTATTAATGCGATAGATACCGCACATTCGGAAAGAGTTCCTCTACCGTTCCTATCATGTATGGTTGAAGATTGTGTTAAAGAGGGTAAGACTGTACAAGAGGGCGGTGCTCATTATAACTTCACAGGTCCGCAAGGCTTCGGTATTGCGAATATGGCAGACGGACTTTGGGCAGTTAAGACTCTTGTATTTGATGAAAAGAAAGTCACAATGGCAGAACTTAAAGACGCACTTATCCATAATTACGGACAAGGTTTAAGTCCTAAGGCGGCTAAAAATGCGACTCAAGAAGTTGTTATAAATCTTGCTAAAGCAGGCAAGAGCGTTAATGAAAGCCAAGTTGCCGATATTTGCAGAATGTTCCTTACAGGTGAACAGGATCCGACAAAGAGAAAGCGTTATGAAGAAATACTTGATATGATAAATGAACTTCCGAAGTACGGAAACGACATTGAAGAAATTGACATGTTAGCCCGTGATGTGGCTAATATATACGCAAAAGAACTTGAAAAACATAAAAATCCTCGCGGAGGTATGTTCCAGGCAGGATTGTATCCTGTGTCGGCTAACGTTCCTCTTGGTGAGCAAACAGGTGCGACACCTGACGGCAGACTTGCCAATACACCGATTGCGGACGGTGTAGGTCCAAGACAGGGCGCTGATACAAAAGGTCCTACAGCTGCGGCAAACTCAGTTGCAAAACTTGAACATGGCAGAGCATCAAATGGTACACTTTACAATCAGAAGTTCCACCCGTCGGCATTGAGCGGAAATGCAGGACTTCAGAACTTTGCATCATACATAAGAGCATTCTTTGACCAAAAGGGAATGCATATGCAGTTTAATGTCGTAAGTAAGGAAACACTTCTTGACGCACAAAAACATCCGGAAAATTATAAATCACTTGTAGTTCGTGTCGCAGGTTACAGTGCTTTGTTTACATCACTTTCAAAGGCACTTCAGGACGATATTATCAGCAGAACAGAACAAGCATTTAACGCATAAGGAATAATTAATATGGAAAATTATATGAAAGCGAAAGGCAGAATATTTGATATACAGAAATATTCTATCCATGACGGACCCGGAATACGAACAATCGTATTCCTAAAGGGTTGTGCTTTGCGTTGCAGATGGTGTTGTAATCCTGAATCACAGGAATTTGATATACAGACTATGATGTTTGAGGGCAAAGAAAAAGTTATGGGATATGATGTGACTGTTGAAGATGTTATGCCGGCTATTTTACAGGATACATTTTATTATAACCGCAGCGGCGGCGGTGTGACTTTGTCGGGCGGTGAAGCTCTGTTGCAACCGAATTTCGGACCGCATCTTTTACACGCCTGTAAGGACTACGGTATAAATACTGCTATCGAAACAACGGGCTTTGCACGTTGGGAGTTTATAGAAAAGTATTTGCCGTATCTTGATTATGTGCTTATGGATATTAAGCATATGAACAGTGCAAAGCACAAGGAATTTACCACTCAGCCCAATGAACTTATTCACGAAAACGCAAAAAGAATTGCGGAGTCGGGAATGGTTGATTTGACAATAAGAGTGCCTGTTATACCGACATTTAACGCAACACCGGAAGAAATTTATGATATTGCAATGTTTGCTGCAAGTTTGAAAGGCGTTAAGAAACTTCATTTACTTCCATACCACAGACTCGGACAAGGCAAATATGACGGATTGGGTAGGGAATACAAACTTGACGGAATTGATTTAATTCCTAACGAGTATATGCAAGAACTTCTTGAAGTTGCTAAAAAATCGGGACTTGAATGTCAGATAGGCGGTTAAAATGAAAATTGAAATAATGAATGAAAGTCACAGAGATAAAGTGCTTGAATTATCAAAAGCATTTTACTGCAGTGATGCACTTGACCACGAAGTGCCTATGAATATTATCGAAACAAATATTGATGCGGCAATAAGCGGAGATAAAGGCTTAATTGGTTTTGTATTTTGTGAAGATAATGAAGTTGTCGGATTTTCTTACGTGACAACTTATTACGAAACTGAAGTAGGCGGTATATGCGTACAGATTATTGATTTGTATGTAAATGAAAATGCTCGTGGAAAAGGTGTGGCGACACAGTATTTTAATTATTTATTCGACAAATACAGTGGTGCAAAGCGTTTCAGACTTGAAGTCGTTAAAGATAATGCAAAAGCAATATCGCTGTATAAGAAAATGGGATTTACAGACGTCTCATACGGACAAATGAAAATTGATAAGATATAAAAAATAACGCTGTTTATCAGCGTTATTTTTTTTGTATTCCTGTTTGGTAATGTTATAGCAATAAAAAATGGTTGGTTCAAAATGAACCAACCATTTATAATGTTTAAAATTATTCGCCTTGAGCAAGCTTAACAAGATGTGCATACTTTTCTTCTGCATTCTTCTTAGCCTTTGCAAATAGTTCCTTAGCTCTTTCAGGGTTTGAACGAGCAAGTGAATTATAACGAACTTCACCCATGATGAAGTCTTCATAATCCATTGTAGGAGCTTTTGAGTCAAGCTGGAACGGATTTTTGCCGTCCAAAGCAAGTCTTGGGTCAAATCTGAACAAGTGCCAGTAACCTGCGTCAACGGCTTTCTTTTCTTCGGTTTGAGCAATACTCATACCGCCCTTGATACCATGATTGATACATGGAGCATAAGCGATGATTAGAGAAGGACCGTGATAGCTTTCAGCCTCAAGCAGAGCCTTAAGAAGTTGAGCTTGGTTAGCACCTTGAGCAACTTGTGCAACGTATACATAACCGTAACTCATAGCGATAGCTGCAAGGTCTTTCTTCTTAACTTCCTTACCTGCGGCTGCAAATTGAGCAATAGCACCTGTCGGTGTAGCCTTTGATGACTGACCGCCTGTATTTGAATAAACTTCTGTATCGAATACAAGAATGTTTACATCTTCACCTGATGCAAGTACGTGGTCAACACCGCCGAAACCGATGTCATAAGCCCAACCGTCACCACCGAATATCCAGCAAGATTTCTTTGATAGATATTCTTTATCGGCAAGTACGTCCTTAGCCTCTTTAGAATTGATATTAGCAATAGCCTTTAGAAGTTCGTCAGTAGCAACCTTGTTTGCGGCAGCGTCATTCTTTGTTTCAATAAACTTGTCAACAACAGGCTTAACATCTGCATTTTCTTCAGCTATATTTTCAAGCTTAGCGATGTTTGTATTTCTCAATGTATCTTGAGCGATGAACATACCAAGACCGTATTCGGCGTTATCCTCAAATAATGAGTTAGCCCAAGCAGGACCGTGACCGTTTTCGTTCTTAGTATAAGGAGTAG
>ERZ857693.674-NODE-674-length-50854-cov-6.164354_pt1 | contig 50854 bp, 43 predicted proteins | sample MGYA00519765_ERZ857693 | MGnify/ENA primary metagenome ERZ857693 (study PRJEB31778, sample SAMEA3449354) | human gut metagenome | biome: human gut; feature: human-associated habitat; material: faeces | place: United Kingdom | collected 2010/2012 ... | reverse complement strand
ATGCCTGCTCCAACAGACATTCCTCCAATCGAGGGTGTTGATGAGGATGGTAACGAAGTTGTAAGACATTCTTCAGATGAAGAACCATTCTCAGCTTTGGCATTCAAGATTATGACAGACCCATTCGTAGGTAAGCTTGCTTATTTCCGTGTGTATTCCGGATCTATGAACTCAGGTTCATACGTATTGAATGCAACAAAGAATAAGAAGGAACGTGTTGGACGTATCCTTCAGATGCATGCTAATAAGAGACAGGAACTTGACAAAGTATATGCAGGTGATATCGCAGCTGCTATCGGATTTAAATTCACTACAACAGGTGATACAATCTGTGACGAGCAGCATCCTGTAATTCTTGAGTCTATGGAATTCCCAGAGCCGGTTATCGAGCTTGCTATCGAGCCTAAGACAAAGAATGATCAGGGTAAGATGGGTGAAGCATTATCTAAGTTGGCTGAAGAAGATCCAACATTTAGAGCTCACACAGATACAGAAACAGGTCAGACAATTATCGCCGGAATGGGTGAGCTTCACTTAGACGTTATCGTAGATCGTCTTCTTCGTGAGTTTAAGGTAGAAGCTAACGTTGGTGCACCTCAGGTTGCATACAAGGAAACATTTACAAAAGCGGTTGACGTTGACAGCAAATATGCTAAGCAGTCAGGTGGTCGTGGACAGTATGGTCACTGTAAAGTTAAATTTGAGCCTATGGATCCAAACGGTGAAGAAACATTCAAGTTTGAATCTACAGTAGTTGGTGGTAACATTCCTAAGGAATACATCCCAGCTGTTGGTGAAGGTATCGAAGAAGCTGCACAGTCAGGTATTGTTGCAGGATTCCCGGTACTTGGTGTACATGCTACAGTTTATGATGGATCATACCATGAAGTCGATTCTTCAGAAATGGCATTCCACATTGCCGGTTCTATGGCATTTAAGGAGGCTATGCAGAAGGCAGATCCTGTTTTACTTGAGCCTATTATGAAGGTTGAAGTAACAATGCCTGAAGAATACATGGGTGATGTTATCGGAAGCTTAAACGCTAAGCGTGGACAGATCGAGGGTATGGACGATATCGGTGGTGGAAAGATTGTTAGAGCATATGTCCCATTGGCAGAAATGTTCGGTTACTCAACAGAACTTCGTTCAGCTACTCAGGGTCGTGGTAACTACTCAATGTTCTTTGAGAAGTATCAGGCAGCTCCAAAGTCTGTTCAGGATAAAATTGCTACAGCAAGAGCAAAATAATTCACAAATATTTAACTATTAATTTAAGATAAAGGCTTGAAAATATTCTCATTATCCAATATAATGGGAATCAAGCCTATGTAAAAAAAGACCGTAAGGTCAGATTATTAAATTTATTATTTTTTAGGAGGATTACAAAAATGGCAAAAGCTAAGTTTGAAAGAACAAAACCACATTGTAATATTGGTACAATCGGACATGTCGATCATGGTAAAACAACATTAACAGCAGCTATCACAAAAGTACTCTCAGAAAGAGTTGAAGGAAATGACGCTGTTGATTTTGCTAACATCGATAAGGCTCCAGAAGAAAGAGAAAGAGGTATCACAATCTCTACAGCTCACGTTGAATACGAAACAAAGAAGAGACATTACGCTCACGTTGACTGTCCAGGCCATGCTGACTATGTAAAGAACATGATCACAGGTGCTGCTCAGATGGACGGTGCTATCCTTGTTGTTGCTGCTACTGACGGTGTTATGGCTCAGACAAAAGAGCACATCTTACTTTCACGTCAGGTAGGTGTTCCAAAAATCGTTGTATTCTTAAACAAGTGTGATATGGTAGACGATGAAGAACTTCTTGAATTAGTTGAAATGGACGTTACAGAAATTCTTGAAGAATATGGTTTTGAAGGTTCACCAATCATCAAAGGTTCAGCTCTTAAGGCTCTTGAAGATCCATCATCAGAATGGGGCGACAAGATCATGGAACTTATGGATGCAGTAGATGAATACTTCCCAGATCCAGAAAGAGATACAGATAAGCCTTTCTTAATGCCAGTAGAAGACGTATTCACAATCACAGGTCGTGGTACTGTTGCTACAGGTAGAGTAGAAAGAGGAACACTTCACTTAAACGATGAAGTTGAAATCATTGGTGTTAAGGAAGAAACACAGAAGACAGTTATTACAGGTATCGAAATGTTCAGAAAGCTTCTTGATGAAGCTCAGGCTGGTGATAACATTGGTGCTCTTTTAAGAGGTATCAACAGAGACCAGATCGAAAGAGGACAGGTACTTGCTAAACCTGGTACAGTAACATGTCATAGAAAGTTTACAGCTCAGGTTTACGTATTAACAAAGGATGAAGGTGGACGTCATACTCCTTTCTTCAACAACTACAGACCACAGTTCTACTTCAGAACAACTGACGTAACAGGTGTTTGTGAATTACCAGCTGGTGTAGAAATGTGTATGCCTGGTGATAACGTAGAAATCACAGTTGAACTTATTCACCCAATCGCTATGGAACAGGGTCTTGGATTCGCTATCCGTGAAGGTGGTAGAACAGTAGGTTCAGGTAAGGTTGCTACAATTATTGAATAATTAAAATCAATCTAAAAACTTTAGCTCAGCCCTTTATTTATAAGGGGTTGAGCTTTTTTAGTTTTTAGACTCAAATTCCCCGTGCACTTGTTTTGCACTTAAAAACTGCTTGTGCACTTAACAATGCACTTTGTGTTACGCAGTTTTCGTGTAAATCTTATGCCCGTTATCGTGTGCAGCCTCCATCATATCAACCAATTCCTGCTGTTTGTTAGGATATAGATGGGAATAGGTATTTAGGGTTGTCTGGACTTTCTCATGTCCAAGTCGTTCTGATATGAGAAGTGGAGAACAATCTAAATGAATTAGATAACTTGCGTGAGAGTGTCGCAAATCGTGAATTCTGATTTTCTTAATGCCGGTAGCCTTGCAGGCTCTCGTGATACATCCGTTAATATAACTTTTGGTAAATGGAAAGATTCTTTCTTTATCCGTAATACCGAAAAGTGAATCTACATATTCTTTTAATTCATTCATAACAAATGCCGGCATGGCAACTGTTCTGACACTTTTAGGAGTTTTTGGACTTGTGATAATGTCTTTACCACCGGCACGTCTTAAACTCTTTGAAATGGAGATTTTGTTATTTTCAAAATCTATATCTTCTAAAGTCAGAGCCAGAAACTCGCCACATCTAAATCCCGAATAGTAGAATATCTGAAACATAATGTGTGCCGTCCTATCGGTAACAGAAGTGATAATGTTTTCATATTCTTCAATAGTCCAGAAGTTTACAACAGTTGTACGCTTCCCCATTGAGCCAGCCTTGTGGCATGGATTAGAGGGAAGGTCGTAGTAGTTGACTGCAAAGTTTAAAATTGAAACAATCATATTGTTAATTCGTAAGAGATAGGCATCCGAATAACCCTTGTTAATCATTTCCGTCTGCCATGTTCTGATATCCTTTGCAGTAATCTTGTTTATCGCTTTTTCGCCGAAGTAGGGAAGAATAAGTTTTCTGAATACTGTTCTGTACCCATCAACCGTATTTTCCTTATAACGAGAACACATATCTTTAATGTAGATATCATACAACGACTGAAACGTCATATCTGAACTTCCGTGTATCTGTTTTAGAAAATCATTTTCCTAGTTCTTTGCATCTCTCTGTAATTTGAAACCTCTTTTAAAGGCTTGTTTTCTTTTTCCGTGAATGTCCGTGTAATAATATCGGACAAACCACGAATTTCGTTCTTCGTCTTTGTATACTGGCATTTATCCACCCTTATTGCTTGGTGGAAGATTCCTTAATTTGTTTGACGATAAGTTTGAACTGTTTTTTCTGAAAATCCATTATTCGCGATAATTCAGTTTCACTTACAGGGTAAGTTTGATTATCAATTTTTAATAAATAGGATGAAATTTCTTCACCACTATCTTTCTTGATTTTACAAGATTCACATTCAAACTTTGAAAGTTTAAGCCAATCGATATAGACATCAAGACCATGTTCATAAAATCCGTCCACTACGGCGCGGTAAAAACCATCTTCTGTAGGAAGGAAATCGTTAACTGAACAATCCAAAGCTTCTGCAATGGCAATCATCTGGTTAATACCAGGAGTACGATCGCCCTGTTCATATTTGGAAATAGTCCCAACTTTCAGTCCGACAAGATTTGCTAAATCTTCCTGAAGCAATCCTTTCTTCTTTCTTAATTGTTTAATGTTTTGTCCGATTAATTTCTTTTCATCTTTGTTCAATTCTGTCATGATTTCTCACCTCCTCAAAACAATACTATCACATAGCGTGGCAATATGCAAGCGAAAAATTGCTTAACTATCACATGAAAGAGTGATAAATTATAAAAACTAGCAAATAACCATCACAATATGTGGGAGTTGCAAAGAAGGGAGGAATATAGTATGAGAGAAAAATATGTGGATGCTAATGAACTGGTACAGACATTAGGAATATGCAAAAGCAAGGCTTACGCAATTATCCGAAAGCTAAACAGGGAATTGGAAAAACAGGGGTACATTACAATAGCCGGTAAATGCCCCAGAAAGTATTTTGAAGAAAAATACTACGGTTACGGAAGTTAGTAAAAATGACTTCCGTAAAATTACAAGTGAATGAAAGAGGGTGAAAGCATGACTAGAAAGACTTCGGAAGATATCCAAAAACAGATTGAGCAGCTTAAGAATCAGAAAAAGGAAGTGCTGGCAAAAGAAAGAGCACAGGCACGAAAGGAAAGAACCAGAAGACTGATTCAAAGAGGGGCGATACTTGAACAGTATTTGGACAATGCAGAAGACCTGACTAACGAAGATGTAGAGTCAATCGTTAAATATGCGTTTAATACACTATATGTCAGAGATCTTGTGCGAGGTTTGAATGATGTTAAGTAAATTTGATAAGGTCCCGGAGCCTGCAAAGGGCGCACTTATGTACCACAAACAAGTTGTGGTACTTCCCGGTACAAGTACCGAACGCGCGCTCTCCGAGGGCTCCTGCGGAGTGTGGTAAACCAGTCAGAGCTACATTAAAATGTAGACTGACAGTTTTACTGTTTCTCGAACATTGAAAACTTAATATGAAGGAGGAGAAACAAATGGCAATTTTCCATTTATCAGTAAAGATGATTTCCAGAGGAAAAGGAAAATCTGCCGTTGCAGCGTCGGCATACAGAAGTGGTGAGAAGATTACCAGTGACTATGATGGAATCACTCACGACTACACGAGAAAGCGTGGTATAGCCAAAACGCTAATAATGTTACCAGACAATGCTCCATTAGAATTTTATAACCGTTCAACTTTGTGGAACGCAGTTGAGAAAATCGAGAAAGCAAAGAATTCTCAATTAGCCAGAGAGGTTGAGGTTGCCATACCAAATGAACTGTCAATTTCAGACCAGTACAGTTTGGTAAAAGAGTTTTGTAATATGAACTTTGTGGACAAGGGGATGATTGCAGATATATGTTTTCACAATAAAAAAGACGGCAATCCCCATGCACACATAATGCTTACAGTTAGACCATTTAATGAAGATGGAAGTTGGGGAAGCAAGCAGAAAAAGGTTTATATTCTCGATGGGAATGGCGAAAAGATTTATGACAAAAAGAAACGTCAGTATAAATGTAAATCGGTTTCTTCGACTGACTGGAATGAAAGAAGCAATGTTGAGAAGTGGCGAAAGAGCTGGGCAGATATGTGCAACACATATCTTGAAAAATTCGGACACGATGAACGAATAGATCATCGCTCATATGAAAGACAAGGATTAGAGATTTTACTAACTGAACATTTAGGTACGGCAGCTTCACAGATGGAAAAGCGAAACATCAAAACTGAACGTGGCAATGTCAACAGACATGTCAGACTGATAAATAAAATGATTCAGTTCTACAATGATGAAATCGTAAGATTAAAGGAAGAAGCAAAGCAACTTATAAAGGACGTAAAAGAAAAGGTTGCTGGTATTGCAAAGAGACTTGAAGATTTTAGAAAGAATTATATCTTTGCCACTTATGCAGAGATAAATAATGAACAAAAACTTTCAGAATATCGTAAACTGGTTCCAAAGGGAATGGATGTCATTAAGAAAGCATATGACCTTATAAGAAAACGAAACAGAATGGACGAAGAAAAACGAGCATACGCAGACGTAATGAATTCCAAAAAGGAAAAGAAAGCCCGAAGAAAACAGGCAGAGGAAATGTTCAATCAGTTGGTAGGCGAGCTTAATAAAGTGGATGGAAAGTTAAATGAATTACCACAGATGTATAGACTGTTTTCATTAGATGAAATGGAAGATGCAATCAAGAATGAAGAAAAATATGGTAGGGCAATAGCCAGACTGGAGAAGATGGCTGACAGAATAGAAACGGCTAAGGAAATAGCCTTATTGGAATATCAGGTTGAAAAGGAAAATATAGAGCCAGAGGATACACAGGCTGTAGAGGAAGAAAGAGCCAAGATAAGACCGGATATGGAGCAACAGGCTAAAGGCGAATTGGTTGGAATGTATGGTAGAGATTTTGATGGAGAAACATTTGAGCATGCGGTTATGAAAGCAGATGTTGAATTGGGAGACGGCGCAACGGAAGAGAAGGATTATATCAGGTATAAAGAAAAATTGAGAAGGTAGTGAGATAAAGATAAGGATTATATAAATTTATATATAAGTATTGCACACTACAAATTAGTGTGTTAGCATAAAAATGAGGTATGAAATATAAGGGGGATAGAATATAACAAAGCAATACATATTTTACAAAATTAATGTTAAAATCCCCCATTATTATATTTCGGGGGATTTTGGTGTTTATATATGAAAATATTATATATAATACAAAAATTCTATCTCATTGTAACCAATGTATTTAATTAAATCATGAAAGGAAGCAAGAGATATGAAGAAAAACAGAAAAATATTAAAACAAATTTTGGCAACTTTAATAGTAATGACTATGCTACCAAGTGTTACTACCGTGGCAAATACTAAGAACGAAAAAAAACAGAATATTGAAACTAGAAAAGAATATGTAGTATTTAATGATGAATTAGATAGTAAAAAAATAAGAAAAAAATCTTTAACCAAAATGGAAGTAGAAGAATTTAAACAAGAAAATGAGGATATTATAATTGAAAAAAATATAAAATTTAAAGCTAGTTGGAATGAGAACTATGTAGATCCTGAAGCTGTATCAGACGATTGGAATTTAAATATGATAAATGTAAATGATAATGGTGATGAAATTGTAGCAGAGGATAAAATAAAAATTGCAATTATTGATTCTGGAATTGATGTATGTGATGAAATAAGTGTTAAAGAAAGATATAACTTGGTTCCATCAGAAGAAAATGTAAATCCAATTTTTGATGATATTACTGGGCATGGTACAGCTATTGCATATATTATTTGCGGAACAAAGGATGCAGATAGAAAGTCATATGGTATAAATAATAATGTAGAAATATATTCTATAAAAATAATGGATGGAGATAATACAGCTCCATTGGATAGAGTGGTAGAAGCTATATATAAGGCAATAGAATGTGATGTAGATATTATTAATATGAGTTTTGGAACAACACAGAATTCAAAGATATTACAACAAGCTGTCGAAGCTGCTTATAGTGAAGGCATATTAATGGTAGCAGCAGCAGGCAATAGAGGTGAAGAAGATGGTGTTGTTGAATTTCCTGCAGCATATGATGAAGTTATGGCGGTTGGATCCGTAGATGCAAATGCACAAATAAGTGTCACAAGTTCTAATGGTGATGAAGTAGATGTTTATGCACCAGGAGATTATGTAAAAACAGCGACGAGTTTCGGATTAGAAACTGTGTCATCAGGAACAAGCATTGCTACTCCTCACGTAGTAGGTTTAGCAAGCATATTATGGCAACGAGACAGAAGTAAATCAGTTGATTATATCAAGCAATTAATAATTGATAGTTCAAAAGAAATTGAATCTAACAATAAAAAAATAAAGCTGATTGATATAGGATATGCAGTGGACAAATATGATGATTTTGAGAAAACTTATAAAAATAATAAAAAAATAAAAAAGAATACGTCGGATACAATTACTTGTGAAGAAACAGCTGAAGTATCAGCAAGATGGAGCAAAAATAAGCATGGAACATTAGTTATTAATAATGCAAATGGAAAATTAACAGAAGCTCAAGTGAAGATGGTACGTGCAGGAATAAGATATAATGACGAAATATTACCTGGAAGTACTAATTCGAGTGCAGGAATTAAGTATGAGCGAAGAGTGTGGCATTCTCTAACATATAGTGTTAATTATATGGCTGTTATAAATTATATAGGTAGAATTATTAGGAATACAGATTGTAGTACAAATATTACATATAATGATGTGACAAATTTTACAAGTGCATATAGAACAAGGATAAACACAGATATAAATGCTATAAAAAAATCAGATTTGCTTCAAATAGGATTACATGGAGATAAGGACAGTAGTGAGTATAAAAATTTGGATTTTGATTATAGAATGAGAAGATTACTAATCTTAGGTATGGAACTACACGTAATAACTGATGCTTTTGCACATCGTGCATATGGAATATCGCCATATTTGGCTGGTAATGATCCAAGTCATTGGATTAAAATAAGTACAGAGGATACAGATGGGGATGGAGTAAATGACCTTCTTGCAGATGATATAACTAGATATCCTTCTAGATATGAGGCTGCAGGTAGAGTGGTAAGAAATGTTATGAATCAATGCTTGGTTTTTAATGATAATGATGTAGTACAAATGAAAAAAACAAAATTAATATTAAGTAAACAGATAATGTACAATAATCCATTTTCATCTTTATCGAATACCGAGTTTAATGATAGATTTTTATTATACAAATTATATTCATATGCAAGTGCAAATTCTGCTTATGACAATACTTTTTCAACGTACAGTAATGCAATGGCAGGTGTTTCATATGAGTGGTAAGGAGGATTTGATATGAAAAAGATATATTATATTCTAATAATAATGTTAATGCTTAATTTAAACTTGCTTATACCAGAAAATATAAGAGGGGAAACTATACAATCTGAAAATATTATAGATATTTCAGAAGAAAATTTCCCGGATCAAGTATTAAGAGAAATATTAATTAATGAAGACAAAGATAGAGATGGATATCTATCTGATGAAGAAATAAAAACTATAAAATCTATTAAATTAGATAAAATGTCATTGCAAGATGAAGAAACTGCAAGGGGACTAAAACCAATGCTGACAAAGGAAGAAAAGGCGAAAAGGTATTGCGAAATAAATCTTAAAGGTATTGATAAATTAACATCATTGCAAAGTATAGTCCTCGGAACTGGCTATTACAAAGGCTACGAGCAAAAGATATATAATTTTAAATTATTATATAAAATGCCAAAGCTTATCGGTTTGCAATTTATTGGTAATAGTGGTATTAACAAATTGCAACTTTACAAATTTCAAAAGTTGAAGAATTTAACGCTTTACAGTGCAGATTTTGATTCGATAAATTTTGGGAAAAAGTCTAAAATAGAAAATGTTAGTATTATCATGTGTAATATAAAAAAAAGACTTGATATATCACAATTAAAGAAACTTAAAAAAATCAAGATAGACCATAGTGTAATTACTGATTTGAGGATGGGGCATAAAAACAAAAAACTTGAAAAATTCTACATAAAAGCAGATTTAGATAATATAAAGAAGTGTAAAATAAGAAAACTAGACTTTTCTAATATGAAAAATCTAAAAACAGTAGAAATAAGAAGTTGGAACAAATTAAAAAGCATTAAGTTTAAGAATAATAATAAGCTTAATAAGGTAAAAATTGTTGCTTGCCCAAAACTTAAAAATATTAGAATTAAAAAGTGTAAAAAAGCAAAGAAAATATCTAAACAAATTGGCCTAAAAAAATACACTGTTATAAAGCAATAATTATATAAAGGATTGGCGAAAACCAATCCTTTGTTTATAGGGCTCGCAGGCATTCTATGAATGACGCGAGCTTATTGATTACGGAGTAATCAATAAGATATGCTTGTGCAAAAATATAAGCATTCCCGAAATTTTCGGGGATGCTTTTTCTACATCTTGGGATAACGTAAATCACAGGGGATGTTCTTTCTTTATTAAACTTTTCTATTTTTTTGTATCACAAAAAAACATCACAAATTTTTGAAACGCATTCTTTCTTAAGCTGTTTTCTGCTCCGTTTTCCCTTAAAATTTTTGGATTTCCCCATGAAGAAATCTGTGATATTTATTTATATTTCTGGCAATGGCAAACAGAAGAAACTCTTTATAGACTTTTTCCAAAGAACGGTAATGGAATCTTCTGAAATTTTCATTTTCCTTAATGTCTCCGAAGTGACCTTCGGTCTGAATGGAACGTGTCTGACGGTTCACGATTCCCTTCTCACTCAGGATATTTGCATGGGAATCTTCCTGTAATTCTTCCCATTTCTCATTGATCTTCATGATTTTATTTTTGTCTCTGTCTTTTTCAGCATCATATTTATATAGGCATTCTGCTTTATGAGGACACCCGCTACAGTCTTCACAGCCATAAACTTTATAAGTCTGTGTGTAACCTTCCCTGTTTCTTTTCTCAGTGTTAATATGATGAAGTTTTCTTCCGTCATGGCAGAGATAATACTTTTTACCATTCTCTATAAAGTTTTCCAATGTCATTTTTATATGCTCTTGTTATTCTTTTCTCGTGAGTCTGCAGTTTTATGTAACTTGTGATTTCCTTCTCTTTCAGGAGAAGAAGATTTTTCTCGCTGCAGTTTCAGCAGTTCCAAAGGTGAACAGCTGTCAATCTCTATTCTTGTATTATTCGGCAGTTTTTTGTTCTTTGTCAGTTTACGTTTTCGATTTTTCTCTATGACTTCACGGACTTTATCCATGCCTTCAATGATGAACATCTGGGCTTCTCCAAGTTTATATTTTCTGTCATATCCGTTTTCTGAAAGAAACGTATTGTATTTGGTATAAAGAGCGTCAATAGTATCAAGTAATCCGGCAAGATGGTAGTTGATGCTTCCACGCCATACAAATGTGTAGCGGTTGGCATTGGCTTCTATTTTTGTGCCGTCAATAAACAATTCTTTCAATGTAATCAGACCTTCTTTTTCCAGACGACGTATAAATTGATAATGAAGATCATCAAGAACTTCGCCTGTCAGTTTTTCACCAATGAAATCATAAAAGGCATCTCTTTTTGGTTTTTTCCCATCTGTAAGCCAGATAAAAGCAAGGTCTCTTTCACATAATTCAACAATACGGTCAACTGCCTTTATACCCCGCATATTTGCATATGTAACCACAGCATGCATCATAATCGGATTATAGCCTTTTCTTCCCTTGGTTGAATACCGGGCGAGCAGCCCTGAGTAATCTAAATCCTCCAATACTTTTTTCAGGGTATAGACCGGATCGTCTGACGGTAATCCTAATTCGAAGAAACTGAAGTTTATTTTCTGTTGTCCTTTTTCGAAAAATTCGTTATAATAATCTTGTTTTTGCATAGTTACATTATAACATGTAACGGAGAAAAGGTGGTTGTCGTTAGCCATCTTTTTTCTCTTTTTAAGACAAAAGATTAGGGGTAGCTGAAACTCGGATGAGTTTCAACTACCCCTGTTTTAGACTATCTATTTCCCGACAGCCCCATGACTAGTGGACTTTTTTACAGCCCTGATGTTTATTATTACTATTATATAAAAATCTCATTAGTCTTTTATATTTAGAATTCCTATTGAAAAAAAGAAGGAAATATGTTATGTAGTATATTGTATTTATAATATGTGAGAAGGAAAAGAAATTTGGGGCGTATATCTATTTTGACAAATCTATTATATGTTTAAATAATATTTTAGTTTTCGATTAACAGCCATGAACGTTAATATAGTTTGGGGTTTTATTTTTTACACTATATTGAAACGTTTTCTTAAAAAATCACTTTAATAAATAATAATGGATAAATAAAGGAAAAAATGATGAAAAAAGTATTGTTTTTAATCACTGTATTCCTAATATGCTTTTTGTGCGTAGCCGTTTTTTTTGTTGTGCAAAGAAACACTAAAGTAGAGCTTACTCAGGAGTGCAAACAGTATTTAAAAGATCAAGGAGTAGAAGACTATAAAATAAAAAAAACTGGAAATATCTTTCAAAAAGTAAGTATACAGCAAGAAGACATTGAAGTTTCAAATGAAGAAGTTGAAGAAAGAATAAATGATGAATTGTCTGTGGCGGGGGAGTTTATCGAAATAACTGACAGAGATGATGTTCAAAAGGGAGATTTTGTCGAAATATCTTATGATGTTTATTTGAAAGAAAAGTTAATAAACTCTTGTGATAAAGAAATTCTGAAGGTTGGTGCTGGATATTACGGACTAGAATTTGAAGAAAAATTGGTGGGTATAAAAAAAGGAATCGAAACTGAATTTGAAATAGTTGTTCCTTATAACGAAAATCATAATGCTGGAGAAATAGAGAAAATAAAAGTACTAGTGTCAAAAATTGAACGTAAAGATATTCCAGTATTAGATGATAAGTTTATAATGAAAAATTATGAAGATGTTAAAAATGTTGCTGAGTACTATGAGTTGATAAAAAGTCAGATTAAAGAAGAAAAAGAATTAGAGGCTAGAAATAGCAAATTGGATGAAATCACAAAGAATTTAAAAAAAATATATTGTGTTGAAATATCAGAATCACAAAAAGCATCATATGCAGAAAAAGTATATAAAGAATATCTTCAAATGGCAGAATCGATGGGCGCTAATATTGATGAATTTACCGAAGAATTATTCGGGGAAAGTAAGGAACAGTTCTTAAATAATTGTTATGATGAATCTGTTGACGAATTAGAGAATACACTTTTGTATTGTGCTTATATAAAAGATTCAAAAATATCTGCAAGTAAAGATGAAATAAATAATTATATTTTAGATAACGATGTTCAGAGTGAACTATTTGAAAGTGAAGAAAAATTGAATAATTACGTGAAATACAAAGTACTTGAAGGGAAAGTATTGAATGAGCTTATAAAGTAGCTAATATTGGTCATTTAGTCATTAAAGTTATAAATATTTTATATATATAGGTTATTGTAAAAGGCTGACAATATGTATATGCAAAATAGTTAAAGTCGCACGTTTTTACAATAATCAAAAAGAAAAGGGGAAGAAAAATGAAAAAAAGGGTATGTTGGGCGCTCGCCTTAGGAATGCTAGTTAGTAGTATTAACACTAACGTAGTTTTTTCGAGTACAAAAAATGCAGGAAAAGAGGCATTTTTAAGTAGTGTAAACAAGATTGAAGAAAAGGCAAAAGAACAAATTGAAGAGGAAGACGCAAAAATTGAAGAACATCAAAAAGTTTTGGAAATCATGGGATTGAATGATGAAACCTGTGATACAGATGATCTAAAAGATAATTATGCAGGTTCTTATCTTGATAATGAAGGTAATATGGTTGTTGTACTTGATAAGGATGAAAGTGGTAACAAAAAATTAGAATCTAAAATCGAAAAAATAGATTCTGAAATAGAAGTAAAAAAAGCAGAATATAATTGTAAAGAATTAGAAGCTGCTAAAGAACAGTATGACATCAAAATGGATAAGCTACTTGCAAAAAGTGAGTTAACTGAAGATGAAAAGAACATTTGTGAAAATATTGTTGGATGTGGTATTTCATTGGAGAATAACAGAGTAACAGTTTATATGAAGAACACTGACAAAAATAACATTACTTTATTCAAAAAATATGTTATGAACAATGATATAATTGAATTTGTTCAAAACGTAGATGAAAATGAGGATTCTGCGACAAAACTAAAACTTGGCAGAGCAATTTACAAATATGAATATACAAGTGGCAATACAGTATATTCGACACGTTGTAGTATAGGTTTAAAAGCCTATACTATTGATAGTAATGGAAAAAAACGATATGGTTTTGTGACATGTGGTCATGGTTTAGCAAAAGGTGATACAATATACATTGATGGATTATGCAAAACAAAAATTGGAAAAGTTATAAAAAGAAAGTACTCTGGAAAAGTTGATGCATCATTTGTAGAAGTTACAAATAGTAATTACACTCCATCAAGAGTAGTATATTACTCAAATTCATCAGGAAGCACAAGTGATGGAAAAACAATATCAACAAACTATCTTTACGTTTGGTATACTGGATTTACAGTATATAAAGCAGGTTCAACTACTTATTTAACATCAGGAACGTTGACAAGTTATAATTATTCTACAACTATTGGGAATGTCGCATTTAAGGATATGTATGAAGCAAAAATTAAAGTAAAAAGTGGTGATAGTGGCGGAATAATGTATACAAAAAATGACGGTGAATATTGTGCACTAGGTATTACTAAATGTAGCAATGGTACTTATTCTGGTTTTATAAAATGGAACAATATTGATGATTCATTTGAAATCTATTTCTACTAAATAATGAGGTGATAATGTGGGAAAGAAAATAGTATTATGTTTGATATTTACATTAACATTTATTTTAGGTTTCAACACTAGTACATATGCAAACGAAATCAACACAAAAGCATTGGTGAAAGGAACTAAATCAGCAATTTTAATCTCTAAGGATGATGGAGATGTTCTTTCTGTTAAGGCAAATAACAAAAAGGTTAAGGTAACTAAGAAAAACAATGTAGTTTCTTTTTATGGAAAGAAATGTGGAAAAAGTATTATTGTAATAAATACTTCTAAAAAAAAGATAAAGTATTATGCATATGTTGCTAAGAAAGAAATTAGTATAAATGATAATCCAAGTAAAACTGGTATAAAGCTTATAAAGGCAAGAAAAGTTAATCATAATATCGAGTTAAGACTAAAGATATCTAATTCAAAACCAGGAGCTGTTGATTATGAATGTGCATACGAACTTAAAAAGAAGAATGGTAAAACATGGAATAGAATAAAAACAAATACGGTTATAGAAGGTACAGGATATTGCTTTACAGGAAAAGGAAGTACAGAATTTTCACTTTTATTGTCTAATTATTATGATAATTTAGAAAACGGAACTTATAAAATTTTATACTTAATAAACGGAAAAAGACATTATGTTAAATTTTCGATAAAATAATAATCAAAAACTCCACGTAGTAATCAAACTTATTGAGGGTTTATCGTTAATGGTCGTTAATGACAAACCCTCGTTAAGTTTAAATCTGAACGCAAAATTTAGGATTATTAAAAACTTCTAATACAAATTGTGATATTTTCAATAATGGTTTACACTTTTAACTCGTATAGATCAGACAACTATGCAACCATAGGTAGAGCAGCATAGTATCTATCTCTTTTAACTTTAGGTGGAAGCCCATCATTAGATGAGCATATCCTTCTGTTGTTCCAGTAGCTCATGAAATATCTCCAGACCATTACCCTGAGTTGAGCTACAGTAAAGTCAGTAGACTTAAGACTACGGCTATAGAACAGTTCATCCTTTAGCCTTGCCCACATGCTCTCACAGCGGGCGTTATCGTGGCATCTGCCACCATCACTATTCATACTCTGGATAATACCAAGTTCATTGATTCTATCCCTATAGAGCCGGTTGGTATATTGTGTTCCTCTGTCTGAGTGGCAGATACAGCCACTTATTTCCGGGTGTGAAGTATAGGCATTATCAAGGGTAGCCACACACAATTGAGCCTTCATATTGGTGTCCATTGCTAAACCTAATACGGTTGCATCAAAACAATCAAAAATAGCTGATACATATAGTTTGTCATCGCTTCCCTTTATTTCAGTGATATCTGTAACACATTTTTCAAGAGGCTTATCTGATTTGAAATTTCGTTTTATTTTATCGTCAGATTTACGGGCGTTCCTATCAGCTTTGGTAATGCCTTGGGGATTACGTTTGGGACGATGAACAAGACCGGCAGCCTTCATGATGCGATAAACGGTTCTCTCACCAGGTATATGGAAATCAGGATCATCATGATGTTTAAGCTTTAATGCTGCAAACATGCGATATCTTCCATAAGTATCATTGTATTGATCATCATTAAGGATTTCATACATGGAGTTAACTATATAATCATATTTCCAGGGACGGTCTTTTCTTTCAAGATATTTATAAAATGCCTGTCTTGACACGTTTAAGACCTTACAATAGAGACTTAGCTTACCCTTGATTCTGCCGTCTTCAGTTTTTCGGGCAATGAATTTTAATCTCGATTCCTTACTGACTTCCGACGGCTCGCCGCGAAAAAAGCACTTGCCTCTTCAAGAAATTCATTTTCTTCTTTAAGGCGTTTATTCTCTTTGCTGAGATCCTTAACCTGTTTGCGAAGCATTGTAAGTTCATCGGCAAGAGACATTGCCTCTTTGGTAGTTTGTGAGCCGGGGGCCACAGTCAGGCGTCCCCCACGAGAGGTTTTTATCCATCCGTTTAATGTGCTTGGAGATATGCCAAGTTCACGTGCAGCCTTGCTAAGACCTATTTCCTTAGCTAAATTTACAGACTGTACCTTATAATCTGTGTCATAATGTTTCTGATTTCGTGCCATAAAAGCACCTCCTTTTTCTCGTATTATATATAATCATATGCGAGAATAAAGTGTCAACTATTATGATACAATATCAGAAAATAGTGATGCAAAGATAATATACGAGACATATTCATCATATGGATGGCATTCAGCTATGCAATCATATCAAGATTATTACAAAGAACAAAAAGAAAATAAAAGAAAGGTTTTCATTGTGGAATATGAGGGAGAGGTAACTGGATTATGTACTTTAGTAATGAATTCTACGGAATGACCCTGGGTGAATATGGATTATCCGGAAATAGTTGATCCAACAGTATTTTTCCACGCTCATAACAAAGGGATAGGAAATAAACTTCTTGATGTTTCTGAGCAATAGGCAGTAAAAGTAGTCGACAAAGTGTATTTGGCAGTTGGTGTTCATTCAGGGTACGGAGCAGCACAAATAATTTATGTTAAACGTGAGTATATTCCAGATGGTAGTGGTGTGTGGTATAAAGTAAAACAATTAGAACAATATGCATCATGCTGTAATGGATGAACTCAATGATAAAAAAATAATTCTATTATTATGATGAAAATGAAAGGAGAAAAATACCTCTATCAATGCAAATTTGCAACAACCTTTATGCGCACTATCATTGCAACATAAACAGAAATTTTTATGGATATTTCCGAAGGAAGATGTCCATTTTTTGATGTAAAAGGACGATGTTTAAAATAATAATTCATATTATAATTAAATGTACTATAAAAATTTAGGAGGAAGGACTATGGAAAGAAAATTTATTTTAAAAATCATGATTGTATTTGCATTATTCATAGCGGCAATCCAATTGTCATCAAATAACGTTCAGGCATTGGAAATATGTGATGATGGTGAATATTCATTGATTTTAGGAATATCACCTAGAGATTATGATGCAGATATTGATGGTGAACAGGAAAAAAAAATCAGATTTAATTTTGATAAAGATGAGTGTATAGTAAATGTATCTGATATAACCGGAGGCATTGAGGGGTTCAATGGAACAACTAAGTTTAAAGGTTGGGGAAAAAACTATAATTCAGAAGAATTGGTTACTCAACTTAATGTTAGTGATTTTTCAATGTCAGGATGGAGTATGAGTGGAAACTATGAAAAAGGGTGCAGATTGTATGCAAAATTTTCTGATGAAGAATTAAAGGATACAGGGAAGTATTACGTAACTATAGATGCTTTTGGCGGCAAAATTATGCAAAAAAACAAAATCAGGCTGAAAATAGATTCGGCAGAATTTAAGACTGTAGATTTATCAGCGTATAATCCTGAAAGAGAAGGATGCACATTTTGTGGTTGGGATTATGGTGGAAAATTTATAACATCAATAGATAAATCTTATTTTACCGAATCAGATGCAATAAGTATTTCTGCAGTGTATAAAAGCCTTAATTTCTATGGAGTAGATGAGAATGGGCATTTAAACGACCCTGACATTCCGGAAGATCAAAGACCAATTTCATATGTGTTAACATTAAATGCAAATGGTGGAACAATTGAAGGGGAAGAATCGAAGCAGTACGACTATCTTGGTGGAGCTGATAGTACATCACTCATGAAAATATTCCAGTATATTCCTGAAAGGAAAGGTTACATTTTTAATGGATGGAATTCTAAGAAAGACGGTTCAGGAAAAGATTACAAATATATGTATTGGAGAGATTGGAAATACGGAGAGTCTGATTTCGAAAAAGATGGTCTGATTGAGAACACAGGTATGTATAGAAACATTACATTATATGCAACATGGGCAAAGGATCCGAATTACTTTGAAGGAACTAAAGAAATTCCATCCATAGATGGTATAAAGGGAAGTGTAATCTTCGAAAAACTTATGGATGAGAACTATAAATTAAAAATAAGTGAACTGGATATACCCGAGAGTCTTGCAAAAGAAAATGTAAAATATCTTGTGGAAATTCTGTTACTGAACAAAGGGCAGGAAATCGTAGAAGTCAACGGAATCAAAATGAAAATAAAATTCCAGATACCTGATAGTTTAGAAGGATATGACACATATAAGGTTGTGTATGTGGGAAGAGGAAAAATTAAAGAACAGTATGACGCAACTGTTAAAGACGGCTATATCACTTTTGAAACTACTCATTTAAGCAATTATGGTATTATTGCAACTAAAAAGCCGGTTGAAACAACACCGGGAAATGACGACAATAAAGATAATGTTAAAGATGATAATAAAGACAATAATAACGGTAAAGGCAACAACACAAACATAAACAATAACATCAAAATAGATGTTAAGAAAGTTGCAATCAAAAAAGTATCACGCACAAAGAATAATAGAAAAATTAAACTTAAACTAAAGAAGGTTGCCGGAGTTACAGGATATGAAATAAGATACTCAACCTCAAAGAAATTTGGTAAAAAGGTGACGAAAACCATAAAAGTAAAAAAAGCAGCCAAGACTCTACGTAAGTTGAAAAAGAGAACATATTATGTAAAGGTTAGAGTATATAAAGTGGTTGACGGAAAGACTTATATAAGTGATTGGAGCAGTGTGAAGAAAATTAAGATTAGAAAGTAGTGTAATAGTTTAAAAAAGATGAACTCCTGTATATCAGAAATGGTATACAGGAGTTTTTATAGTAAATTATTTATTAAATACTGAAATCAATCCATTCACAATAATGAATAAAGTTGTAATAGGAAGTATCCATTTGCAGTAGAAACGAATTTTACCGGGAACCTTCAGACCGATACCGGAGTTGACTTCCTTTAAATAATTGTCCCAGCCCCATCCGTATTTGCTGGTACAGAATAGAGTATAAATAAGTGATCCTATTGGAAGAATCAGATTGCTTATTATAAAATCCTCTAAATCCATAACGTTGGTGCCTTTGCCCAAAGGATGAAATCCCGACAGAACATTAAAACCTAAAACGCAAGGTATAGAAGTGATAATTATAATTATTGCATTTATAAGGGCAGTTTTCTTTCTGGACCATTTCCATAAATCCATACATGAGGACATGATGTTTTCAAATACTGCAATTACAGTGGAAAAAGCTGCGAAAGCCATGAAAATGAAAAAGCAGCTTCCCCAGATACGACCGCCGGGCATTTTCGCAAAAATATTTGGTAAAGTAACAAAAATAAGTTTTGGTCCCTGGTCCGGACTAACACCAAATGCAAAGCATGTAGGGAAAATAATTAATCCCGATACCACAGCTACAAATGTATCTAAAGCAACAATGTTAATTGATTCACCAAGAAGTGAACGGTCCTTGTCTAAATAACTTCCGAAAATTGTCATTGAACCCATTCCAATGCTGAGAGTAAAGAATGCCTGGTTCATGGCTGCCACAATAATGTTAATCAGCCCCACTTTCTTTATCTGTTCAAAATCAGGCACAAGGTAGAAATACAGCCCTTTGCCTGCACCGTCAAGAAAAATGCTGTTAATAGCTAAAACTACCATAATAATCAGAAGGGCAATCATCATTAACTTGGAAATTTTCTCCACACCCTTTTGCAATCCCAGAGAGCATACAAGAAAACCGATAATGATGACAAGAACTGTCCAGAAAATCATTTCTGAAGGAACAGCATTCATGTTAGAAAAATGTTTTTGAACATCGGCTGTGCCGGCATTGGCAAAATCCCCTTTTGCAGTATCAAAAAAGTATCTTAACATCCAACCTGCAACGATAGTGTAAAACATCATAAGAATATAATTACCAATCATTCCTATGTAACCGTGAAGGTGCCAATACTGACCTTTCTTTTCGAGAGTTTTAAACGCCCTTGAAATACTTTGCTGGCTTGCCCTGCCAACTGAAAATTCCATTGTTAAAATAGGAAGCCCTAGAATAACAAGAAACAAAATGTAAAATAATACAAAACATCCGCCACCGTTGTTTCCTACAACGTAAGGAAAACGCCATACATTACCGATACCAATGGCGCATCCGGCGGATATAAGGATGAATCCAAGTCTGGATTTGAATTTTTCTCTTTCCATAAAAATCTCAATTCTAATTTTATAATATTTGGGGTGATATTTTGCACCGCAAACATCATATTAAAGAAATGTGGGGAGTTTGTCAATTTAACGTGTTAGAGTGGTGAAATGGTAATGAATATAATATTGAAAAGAGTAGTGGATGATTAAATTTATTATTGTATCTAAGAAATGGTCGGCATTTGGACATAAAATTTGTTGAAAATATTGAAGTGTGTAAAAAATGTGTATAAACCATTTGCAAGTGTGTAAAAAATGTGTATAATATATTTAGAAGGAGGGATACTAATGAAGCAACGTGATTTAATTAAAAAGCTTCAAAGTGTTGGGGTTGAATTTGAAAGACATGGCAGTAATCACGATATATATAGGAGAGGAAAAGATGAAGAACAAATTCCAAGGCACAGGGAAGTAGATGAAAGATTAGCAAAGGCAATATTAAGAAAATGGGGATTATAAAATTCCCATTTTAATAGACTATTGTATAGGTATGAATGGAGGGTGTTGAAATGAAAGTTGCATATCCAACAATTTTTACAGATGTAGGTAATAATATTTTAATTGAGGTTCCGGATTTGGGAATACTTACAGAAGCAAATGAAGAGGGAAAGAGAAAAGGCACAATGGCAGAGGCCATTATGATGGCAAGAGATGCAATAGGCATAAAATGTATTAGTGCAGAGGATGAAGGAAGAGATGTTCCTGAACCTTCAGATGTGTTAAAGGTGGACCTTACAAAGGGAACATTTTATGGAGAAGGAAAATCTATACTATCCCTTGTTGATGTAGATTTAGTGGTGTATCGAAGAATGCTGGATAACAAAACTGTTAGACGAAATGTGACAATTCCAAATTGGCTGAATCAGGAAGCAGAAAAAGCACATCTTAACGTTTCAAAGGTATTACAGGAAGCGTTAATGTCAAGATTAGGTGTTTCCCGCTAAAAAAAATTAAAGGACAGATGTTCCATGCGAGTATCCGTCCTTTTACATTTTATTTCATAAAGAATAATATCCTATTTAATTTTGGAATTTTTCCCAGCAGATATACAAGCAACCAGCTTATTCCAAAGACAGTGATGAATATAATGAATAGATTAACAGGTTCATTTATTCCCCCAACCTTATTGTGCATAAACATCAGTATAGGTTTGTGTATTAAATATATTCCAAAGGAACAATTGGCTAAAGTTTTCCATAGTGCTGCAAAATGCCATTGCTTTTTTCTACTTACAATAACAAATATGCATAATGCAATAATTACTAAAAAGATATTGTCATACCATGTTCTATACTCATAGTCTTCCTGATAGCAGATAAACTGTAAATAGAGCAGTGACCCAAATGATACTGTCGTGATTAAAGTCAGCAAAGGAGTGCTTATTTTCTTAAGCCATTTCAATCCCAGATAACCGCAGATAATCATTACGCCATATATGCCACCGCTAAAATTCAGGTATAATTGATTGATAGCGGGTTCCTTTTTATAAGCTAAGAGTATATTGTTTATAACCGGTAGCAGTAATAAATAAAATGTTGTTATTGCGAATGGTATTCTTAAAAGTTTCCAGTCAAACTTTGCCAGTATTGACGATAAAAATGGAATAAATATGTACACACCGATAATCATAGGAATATACCAGGTTGGATTATGGGTAAAATTAACAGGTGTGGTAAATGTCATTGTTTTAAAAAAGGTCAAAATGGAGAATTCTTCATCACCATGAAGGATTAAAAATATATTGTACAATGCAATCCATATTTCACAGGTAATAACCAATCCTAAAACATTTCTTTTCCAAAATCTTTTCGTAGTTTTATCATTATAATCTCTTCCAAGCAAAAGAAATCCCGTACACATTAAAAACAGTGGAACGCCAATTCTACCTATGGTAAATAATATTAATGCAAAAAGTTCATGCTTTGTACTAAGCTTGTTTAAATCAGGTGGATAAAATGAATATTCCTCCTGTAAAGAATGAATTAATATTACTAAAACTATTGCAATAGATTTTGTGGCATCAATCCAGGTTTTTCGTTCTTTCATAACTGTTTTTCCTCATATAGTAAAATAAAATTTGTCCGCATAGACATATGAGAATATACTAACATAATTGTATAAAAAATGATATGTCGATATATAGAAATTTAGGGTTGAAAGAAACCGGCATTAACATTTTAAAGTCGTAATTTAACAAGAGGTATAAACTTATAAATAAAACAAAATAATGATAATATAATAGACAAACTATTATCTGAAAGAAATGTTGAGCGAATATATAATGGTGTAAATTACAAAGTAAAAAATAAAATTATGACACCTTTATAACAAATGGTATCTAGAAAAGGTTTTTTTTGTATGTTAAAGTTAAGAGAATAAACAAAAAATAGGAGGAGTTAAAAAATGAAAAAGCTACAAAGTAGAATACTGGCAATTGTACTTGTAATTGCTGTGGCAGGAGCTTACATGCCAATTTCAGAAGTACCAACTTATGCAGCTACTAAAAAAGTAAAGCTGAGTAAAAAGAAAGTAAGTCTAAAAGTTGGGAAAAAGAAAACTATTAAATTAAAAAATGTAAGCAAAAAGGTTAAATGGAAAGTAGTAAAAGGAAAAAAAGTAGTTTCCATTAAGAAAAAAGGAAAATTAAAAAACAAAATTGTAATTAAAGCTAAAAAAGCCGGAAAGGCAGTAATAAAAGCTACATATAATAAGAAGAAATACAAAGTAAAAGTAACGGTAAAAAATAATAAAGGGGAACAGCAAACATCAGGAAATGCACAGACATCTACAACAGTTGCTCCTACAACTGCAAATGGTGTAGTAGTTACAACTAAAGTTGTAGAACCAAAAACAGAGATTACGACGGAAACTCCGACAGTAGCCCCAACAGTAGCGCCAACAGAGGCACCGACAGTAGCGCCAACAGAGGCACCGACAGTAGTCCCAACAGTAGCGCCAACAGAGGCACCGACAGAAGCCCCGACAGTAGCGCCAACAGAGGCCCCAACGGTAGCACCAACAGAGGCCCCAATGGTAGCACCAACAGTAGCCCCAACAGAGGCACCGACAGAAGCACCAACAACGGTAGCTCCAACAACAGCGGATCCTAATAAACCTGCAGCACCGATAGGATTAACATTTGCAGGAAATAAAGATTTACCATTCTATTTTGCATGGGCAATGGAAGAGGGAGTTACATATAACTTCTATATAAATGATACAAAAATTGAATCAGGAATTGTTGCAGGATTCTATAATTGTGATTCAAAATATTTTACAACAGCAGGAGATTATAAAATTTCCGTAACAGCAGAAAAAAATGGATATGAGTCAGATAAAACAACAATTGATTTTAAAGTAACAAAAGATAATGTAGCTACAACAGTAGCACCAACAGAGGCGTCTACGGAAGCACCAACGGTAACCCCAACAGAGGCGTCTACAGAAGCACCAACGGAAGCTCCAACTAAGGCACCGGGAGATACATCTCATGTAGTAAAGAATCCGGGGGTTCAGGAGGAAGCAGCTGATTCTCAGGTAGCAAGTGACATTTCACTTACACCATATTTTGATGGTATTGATGATAAACTGTCATCAACCAAAGGAAATACAAGTAACAACGAAGGAATAGAAAAAATATTTGACAATAATGTTAATACAAAGTTCTTTACAAATGATGCTCCGGCAATCACTATTGCATGGAAAATGAAGAGAGCAGTTACACTTAAGAGTTACACATTTGTATTAGCAGGGGATGCATCCACATATAAGCATAGAGATCCTCACAGCTGGGCAGTATATGCATCAATGGATGGTGAAAACTGGACAACTGTTTCAGATATTGATAATGGTGGAATTACCCACACAAATAATGGTGAATACACATTTAATTGTACAACACAGATGTCAGCACAATATTTTATGATTATTATTAAAAATAGTGGTGATGATGGAAAGTTATATTATGGTTCACAGATGTCTGAAATTTATCTGAAAGGTGATGTTGACAGAATCACAGAGAACAGAGGAATTGACATTACAGATCAGGTAAGTGGAATAGATACCGGAGCTACTACAATAAACGGATTTAATTCAAATGAAGGTGTAGAAAATATATTTGATGGCAAGAGAGAAACTAAATTATATTCTACATCTCAGGTACCGGGGAATATAGTATGGAAAATGAAACAGAATACAACACTTTACAGTTATACAATTACAACTGCTAATGATAATGAAAAATATCCTAACAGAACAATCAAGGCATGGAAGCTATATGGTTCAACTGATGGGAATAATTGGGAATTAATTGACACAGTAAACGAGAGTGGAATGGCAGATAAGAATTATGCTGATTATACATATCTCGTTGATAAAATAGGAACATATACTCAGTATAAAATGGAAATTACAGAATTGTACGGAAATAGTTTCCAGATTTCAGACATTACATTAAGGGGTAGTTCAGTAACTGATAGTGAGTTCAAAGCTTTGTTTGTAGGTGACTGGGAACAGGTTACAGCAAAGGGATATAAAGAAGCATTGTATAATGCATTCTACGAGGTTTACCCAAGACAGTATAAACGTTGGGGAACAGGTTCGGAACCTAAAAAAATATTTGTAAGAGCTGACAAGGGATATGATGGAGTGGCATACACATCCGGTTCTTCAATAGTAATTTCAGTTAATTGGATGAATAATAATCCAAGAGGAATTGGATATTTTACACATGAGTTAACACATGCTGTACAGCAGTACGGAAATGTATCTTCATCATCAAAAGCATGGTGGGTAGAAAATATGGCAAATTACGGTGGATTCCGTTACTATCACTGGGCACATGAAGATACTGCGCAGGTATATTATGCCAACGATACATCCCTTCAGGACTGGGGCTATGAGGCATATGGAAATAATAAATGGTTCTTCTCATATATGGATTCAAAATATCCAACAACAAAAGATAGTAATGGCAATGTAAAATACGGTCTTATTGATAGTCTCAACCATTTATTAAAGGACAATAAGGGTACAAGATATGATGATAATCCATATGATACATCAACACCATGGAATCAGTTAGTAAAACAGATTACAGGATATGATTGTATAGAATCTCTCAGATTACATTATGTAGAGGAACTTAAAAACGGTACATGGAAATTTACCGGATTTGGAAATTATTCAGATAATTGGATCACTACAGATTTGCCGGGAGTACCAAACATTGATTATCCGTCCTATGTAGGAAAAACTCATGGTAATAAAACTTGTACAAAACTTTCTTCAGCAGTAACAAGCGGAACAAATTTATTGTCAGGTGCATCAATTATCAGTGAGTCAGGTTACACAAATGATGGTGAGTCTTCATCTAAACTTATTGATGGCGATTTGTCAACAAAATGGTGTGCAACATCAGGAAGCGTCGATAACCAGGCATATGCTTTATCAGGTGCTCAGCACTTTGTAAAGATAGACCTTGGAAGTACAAAGACATTTAATACCTATACTCTTTACAATACATCAACTAAGGAAGGTTTCGGTAATACTACTGAATGGGAAGTTCTTGTATCAAACGATGGAAAAGAATGGAAGTCAGTAGATTATCAAGTAAATAAGAATGATGCAATTTCATCCTTTGACATAGGAACACAGACAGCAAGATACATTGTATTTAAGATATTTAATTCAGATAATGGTGGAGTTGGTACTGTAAGACTTTACGAACTTCAGTTATATAACAGATAGAAAAATATTTAATGACCCTTTATGCTATTAACAGTGGCATAAAGGGTTTTTTTAGGTTAAAATAAAACTGAAAGGATATTTAAGGAGTTGAGAATGGATAATAAAAAAATATTTTTAGCACCTGGAGCCCATATTGTGGGAAATGTCAGTCTGGGGGAAAATGTAGGAATATGGTACAATGCAGTAGTCCGTGCTGATATGGAAAGTATTACAATTGGAAACAACACTAATATACAGGATAATTGTACATTGCATACAGGAAATGGATTTCCAATTGTTGTTGGAGAGGGAGTAACCATAGGACATAATGCTATTGTACATGGATGCCATATTGGAGATAATACAGTAATCGGAATGGGTAGTATTTTATTAAATGGAGCCAAAGTAGGAAGAAACTGTATTATAGGAGCAGGAGCTCTTGTTACGGGGAAAATGGAAATTCCTGATAATTCAATGGCCTTTGGAAATCCGGCAAAAATAATTAGAAAACTTACATCAAAAGAGATAATGGCTAATAAAGAAAATGCTATGGAGTATGTGAAACTTATGAAGGAATATAATTAAAAAGACTGAAATACGATTTTCTAATGATAGGAAAAGAGACATGAGTAATTCGATATTTAAAAATAAAAAACTTGTACCGGTTTTGGCATTTTTGTGTGCGGCAGGATGGTCATTGGCGTATCCTCTTATAAAACTTGGATATTCAAATCTAAATGTGGCATCAGATGATCTTGGAAGCAAAATCAGATTTGCAGGAATCAGATTTTTGATGGCAGGCATAATTGTAATTATATTTGCATTACTTCAAAAGAAAAAAATGCAGATAAAAGAAGGAAAAAGCTGGTTGTGGCTTTTACTGTTTGCAATTGTCAACATATCACTACATTATTGTTTTTCGTATGTTGGCTTGGGATATTTACCAAGTTCAAGATCAACAATATTAGATTCAATGAATGGATTTTTTGCAATTATATTATCCTGCCTGATTTTTGCAGACGATAAATTTACAAAGATTAAAGCTTTGGGCTGTGTTCTCGGATTTGGCGGAATATTGCTTATTAATATTCAGGTAGGGCAGGCTATGTTTTCCGGAATCTCCCTTAGAGGGGACGGAATGATTCTCCTGAATGCCCTATGTGGAGCTTTTGGAGGAATATTAACAAGAGTCGTTTCAAAGAAAATGGACATGACTTTAGCCACCGGATTAAGCATGGCTATCGGTGGAATGATTTTGTGTATCATAACATTTTTTGTCCACCCGTATGTAGGATGGAACATAACTGCAAAATCAATATTAATAATAATTTCCCTTGTGTTAATATCAGCAGTATGTTTTGGTATATACAATCAGCTGATTGCCTGTAACCCAATAAGCAAAATAGCAATTTTTAATGCATTTATTCCTATATTGGGAGTTATATTCTCGGCAATAATATTAGGAGAGCCAATGAAGCTTAAGTACTTTGTAGCAGGAATGCTTGTGGCACTTGGAGTGTATGTAATTAATAAATTTGATGGTAAGTAGAAGGAGGAAAGAATCATGAAGAAGATGTTAACTTTTGTAATTGCAGTAATCTCGTTATGTGGTTTATTTACCATACTAAAGAGTGACAATGCCTATGCGGCAACCAACAGACTGTTGGAGAAGGACAAGGTATACTATTATGATTTGGATGGAGATGGCACTAAGGAAAAGATATATTACCAGACCCATGTAAGCGCTAAAGACAATGAGTTTTTTGACAGTGTAAGTCTGTTTATAAATGACAAAAATGTATATACAAAAAAATTAACAGACGTATGGGCAAGCTATAAGGTAATTGACTTTGACACTTCTGACAAGACAATAGAGTTAAATTTTCAGATAGGCAGTTATTCGTATACATTGGATTACAGTTCTTTTCAAAGATGGAACGGAAAAGAAATTACAGAATTTGAAACAGGCAGTAACAAGGCACTGATGTATGTGAGAGGATATCGGTTCAGGAATGTGAAAGGTAATGGAAGGTTCCATATTATTGTGGATACACCTTACGTATTGCCAATAGGATGTTTTTACGCAGATATTCCATTACAGTTAAAAGGTGATAAAATTGTACCGGCTACGGGAACTTACAAACTTGTGGATAGCTCAAAAAAATATATGTATACTGTAAAGAAAAATATAAAAGTGTACAAAAAAGCATCTAAAAAATCAAAGAACAAATTTACTTTGAAAAAAGGAGACAAACTTAGGATTATAAAAATCAAGCCGGCAAAGAATGTAGCAAAACGTCCTCAGGGAAAATATGGTCTTGATAAGAAGGATAACGGTTTTGCATATGTAAAAACTAAAAACGGAAAGAAAGGCTGGATTTTTTTAAGTAAGAAAATGTCAGGCTGGGGAAAGAAAACTTTGTTTAAACAGGTTCCGGTATGGGGCTGATACAATAGTGATAACTCCCTATCTCTTTTTTATAACTCACTTATTTTAAATCAGCAGGAAAAACAATATCCTGCTGATTTCTTATTTTATCCATAACCTTCAATGCCATAAGAGAATATCTGATATTTCTATCATTATATGTTCCTTCATTAATCAGAGAGAGCCATTCCTGTATTTCATAAATCATATCATCTTCGTCAAGTGCGAAATCAATTTTTTCTTTTGTACTATCATTATATATAATTTCCACTTCTCTTGGTTCAGGAATGTTATTTATAATTATGGCACCTTTTTCTCCTTGAATCTGACTTGGAAGCATAGAATTAGTTATTTTAGAATAAGTCACTTCTGCCAGCATGTCGCTGTATTTGGCAATCATAGTTCCCTGACCGTCAATGCTTTTAGGGAGAATTTGTGCAAGAGAAAATATTTCCTTAGGAAGACCAAATAATTTAACCAGCGGATGAATGCAGTACACTCCAATGTCCGTAAGAGACCCGTTTGAAAAATCTTTGTTAAAAGCGTTTTCAATAATTCCTGACTTAAATTTATCATAGCGGGAGGAATACTGGCAGTATTGAAATGAAACTCTTCGCACCGGGGCAATCTTTTGGAGGGAATCCTGTATAGCCTTAAATCCCGGTCCAAAAACATTTCGCATGGCTTCCATAATAACCACGTTATGTTTCTTTGCCAGAGATACTAAATCCTCCAGTTCTTTAAGATTACTGGTAATTGTTTTTTCAATTAAAACATGTTTCCCATGCTCAATCATAAGTTTTGCCTGAGAGTAGTGGAGGCTGTTTGGGCTTGCAATGTACACCGCATCAATTTTATTACTGTTGGCCAATTCATTTAAATCCGTAAAAATCAACTTTCCATTATGCTTTTTCGAAAATGTTTCACCTTTTTGGAAATCCCTTGAATATGTTCCAACATAAGAAAAATCTTTACATTTAAGTCCCGCCTGAAGAAACCAGTCCACAACAAAATTAGTTCCTATCGTAGCAATTCTTACCATAATATATCCTCCGTAAATTACATCTTATTATATAAAAATTATAGAAGATATGAAAATAAAATTCAACTTTAACTAAAGGCTAAAAAAGTTTTTTTTTTTTCATAATAAGATATAATATATACAGGTAAATATCATGAAAGCGAGAGGCAGAATTATGGAAATGAATATTGAAGTAAGAAAATATAATGACAGGGATATTCCTGCAATGATATCTATTTGGAATGAAGTAGTTGAGGAGGCAGTGGCATTTCCTCAGGAGGAATATCTGACAGATGAAAATGGAAAAGACTTTTTTGATTCTCAGACATATTGTGGTGTGGCTGAGGATAAAAATACAGGAATGATTCTTGGGTTGTACATACTACATCCAAATAATGTGGGACGTTGCGGACATATAAGTAATGCAAGTTTTGCTGTATCATCAGGAATCAGAGGACAGCATATTGGAGAAAAATTGGTTCGCGACTGCATTCATAAAGCACACGAGGCAGACTTTAGAATATTACAGTTTAATGCCGTTGTGGCAACCAATGTTCACGCAAAACATTTATATGAAAGACTAGGATTTAAGTGTCTTGGAACAATTCCAAAAGGATTTAGATTAAAGGACGGCAGTTACGAAGACATATGTGTATACTACAAAGAAGTGTAGGGGAGTGAGGTAAAAGTGAATATTATAGAAATTACAGATTTTGATGCCAAAGAACTGGATATATATGCCCGTCTTAAAGAGGCAGAATTATTAAATGGATTTGGAAAAAACGGTGGTATTTTTATAGCAGAAAGTCCAAAAGTTATAGAAAGAGCCCTGGATTTTGGATGTGTTCCAATTTCAGTATTGATAGAACATAAGCACATAAATGGTGAAGGAAAACCAATTTTTGAGAGATGTGGTGAAATTCCAATATATACAGCAGAGTTTGATGTATTAACTAAGCTTACCGGATTTAAACTGACGAGAGGCATGCTTTGTGCCATGCACAGACCGACAATGAAAAGCGTGAATGAAATCTGTAGTGGGGCAAAGAGAATAGCCATACTTGAAAATGTAATGAATCCAACAAATGTTGGGGCAATTTTCCGTTCTGCAGCAGCTCTTGGAATTGATGGGGTTCTTCTTACAAAAGGATGCAGCAATCCGCTATACCGCAGGGCAATCAGAGTCAGTATGGGTACAGTATTTCAGGTGCCGTGGACATTTTTTGATCCTGATGACAATTGGCCGGAGGACGGAATGACAACCATGAAGAACCTTGGTTTTAAAACCGCAGCAATGGCACTTACTGACAATTCCGTAAGCATAGATAATGAGCAGTTAATGTCAGAAGAAAAACTGGCAATAATTCTTGGAACAGAAGGAGAAGGACTACTTAATGAGACAATTGAAAATTGTGATTACACAGTAAAGATACCAATGTCCCACGGAGTTGATTCTCTGAACGTGGCCGCTGCAAGTGCAGTGGCATTCTGGCAGTTAGGATGTAAATAAAATCCTGCGAACTGTTTAAATTCATTGTCATATAATACTGAATCCAATACAGGTAACAGATTTGACAGACAAATCAGGTTAAATATCAGCCCAAATACAAGGGTGTTTAATTCGTTTGGTCAAAATACATGTGCCTGTTGCATACAAAGAGGTGCATGGATAAGTGCTATTTTTTCAGCGGCAATGACCCGGAGTATTCCCCCTCAGGCAAATGCCTTTGTTATTATAACTCAGGGAAGAAGACCCCAGCAGATGTCGGCAGTTTAGGATTGAAGCCGCCTACAGGAGGGAATTTAACTACAACACCGGCAGGGGAGCAGGAGAAAACATTGCCTGGGGACAGAGAAGTCCGGAAGAAGTTATGAATGGTTGGATGAACAGTTCAGGACACAGAGTAAATATTCTAAATCCTAATTTTAAGAATATAGGTGTTGTCTATTATGTAGGAAGTAATGGAAGAACATATTGGACACAGTTGTTTACGTACTAGAATAAAAATGTGTTGCATTTATGGAATCATAAATAGGACACTTTTTTTGTGGCGCGAGCAGGTGGATAATTGAGATAAAATAAAATTTGTGGTGTATTCATCTCTGGTACAAGATAACGACCGACGAAAGTACGGGTATATATATACTAAAATGAAGCTTGTAGTGTATTAATTCTAAGTACAAGTTGACAATAGACAAAAGTACGGGCAGGAACAAACAAAAACAAAGCTTGTGGTGTACTCATCTCCGGTATAAGCTCTCAATCCACAAACAGTACGGGCAGAAAAAAGCTAAAATGGAATCTGTGGTGTACTAAACTTCAGGATAAGATAATAACCGAGAAAATTACGGGCAGAAAAAAGCTAAAATGAAATTTGTGGTGTATCCATCCCCAGTACAAGATAACGACCGACGAAATTACGGGCAGAAAAAAGCTAAAATAAAATTTTTGGTGTATTCATCCCAAGCACAAACTCTCAACCAACAAAATTACGGGCAAAAGCAAGTTCAAAATCAAATCAATACTGTACTCTCACTAAAAACTTTCTACTCCACCTCATATCTATAATAAGTACAACTTCTTACAATTCTAAATCCAAGTTTCTCATATAGGTTACAGGCGATAACATTTTCTTTTGACACATGAAGAATAGCCCGGGAGTATGTTTTGGATAATTCATCCAAAACAGCTTTTAGCATCTCGGTACCATATCCGCAACCACGATATTCATCAAAAATTTGAATATCATAGAGGCACATAACATCTTTGGCAATAACCTCGGTCTTGCAAACTCCTACATTCATATCTGTGGCATAGGCAAAAAATGTCTGATTACTGTATTTAATAGTAATTTTAGAGGTTGAAATATCGGAACAACCATCAAGATTTAATTCCATTAAATGTTCAGTTGAATCATATTCAAAGCCGAAATGTTTTGCGATTTTTATACCCGATTTGTTTTTAGAAGAAACAGGGAGAGAAACAGTATAACCTTTGTAATCTAACGAAAACAGGTTAAATAATTCTCTGGCAATTCCACGGTTCCTGTATTGAGGACGAATTAGCAAATTGATTTCAACAGTGTCGTCTCCCTCCATATATAATGCAAGATGTCCTACGGGAGTGTCCGTGGAAACATCAAGGGCATAGTACAGGCAGGGCTTATCTGTGTACAATGAAAAGTCATCTTCAAGAAAATTTGGGTGATCATTAATGCCGTCAAACTTACAACATAACTGCCATGTTTCGTTGTAACATATATCAAATAAATTTTTATCTATTTCGAAAAATTTCTTTATAACAATGTCTTTCATATATTAAAGCCTCCTTCTATAAAGTATAGCAAAGAAAATAGAAAAAATACAGCAGGTGTGGTATATTAAAAAGGCATTGACAAAGACTATAGGAATGAAAGGAATATAAAAATGTTAAAGATAGGATCACATGTTGGAATGAGTGGAAAGGATATGCTTTTAGGTTCGGCCAAGGAAGCATACTCATACGGAGCAAATGTATTTATGGCATATACTGGTGCACCACAAAATACAAGAAGAAAAGATGTTAGTGAATTAAAAATAAAAGAGGCGTGGGAATATATGAAAGAGCATAATATTGAAGAGATTATTATTCATGCCCCATATATTATAAATTTAGGTAATACCATTAAGCCTGAAACATACGAAATTGCGGAAAAGTTTTTGGCGACAGAATTAGAGAGAACAGAGGCGATGGGCAGTAAGGTTATGGTTTTACATCCCGGTTCCCATGTTGGTGCAGGAGTAGATGCAGGAATCAATCAGATTGTAAATGGATTAAATAACGTTCTGACAAAAGACACTAACGTTTATGTTGCACTTGAAACAATGGCGGGAAAAGGCAGTGAAATAGGAAGAAACTTTGAAGAACTTGCCAGAATATATGACGGAGTAGTTCACAATGACAAGTTGCGCGTGTGCTTTGATACGTGTCACGTAAATGACAGTGGATATGATTTGGTGAATGATTTAAGCGGAACATTGGAACAGTTTGACAAAGTCATTGGAAAGAATCAGATTGCCGTGTTCCATATTAACGACAGCAAAAATACATGCGGAGCATCAAAAGACAGACATGAAAATATCGGTTTTGGAAACATTGGTTTTGACACTTTAAAAGAGATTGTTTATCTGAAAGAGTTTGAGAATGTTCCAAAAATTCTTGAAACTCCTTATATTAAGGATGAAGAAAATAAAAAGAAGGCATATGCGCCTTACAAATACGAAATCGAAATGTTAAGGGAAGGAAAATTTAACCCGGAAATGCAAAGACAGATTTTAGCAGATAATAAATAAAACGACATAACATAGGAAAGCGAATAAAAATGGATAATCTTATATATAGTTTAAATGCAACATTACCTGTATTTTTCGTAATTGTTGCAGGATACATATTTAAAAAATGGGGCTGGATAACTGAAGGATTTATTAAATCCGCAAATAAAATCACCTTCACGGTTACATTGCCATTGCTCCTCGTTCAGGACATGATGAATAACGATTTTGCAGAAAATTTTGAGGTAAAATATGTTCTTTATTGCGCAATCGTAACTATAGTGTGCTGTCTTGGAACAACCATAGGGGCGAAACTTTTGCTGAAGGACAAGAGTATCGTAGCAGAATTTGTTCAGGCATCATACCGAAGCAGTGCAGCAATATTGGGAGCAGCGTTTGTATTAAATATTTACGGAACTACAGGCATGGTTCCCCTTATGATAATCGGGGCAGTGCCAATCTACAACATTTATTCCGTAATAATACTTACGGTGGAGTGTCCTCAAAAAGGCGCATCTCAGGAAAACACCCTTGCGAAAACTTTAAAGGGAATAGTAACAAATCCTATTATTTTGGGAATAGTAATTGGTGTGATTTTGTCCGCATTGAAAGTAAAATTTCCTGTTATGATTGATAACACAATTGGAAGTCTGGCAAAAATAACTACACCTCTTGCACTGTTGGCTATAGGTGGAAGCTTTGAAATAGGAAAAGCGATTGAAAAAGTAAAACCGGCAGTCATTGCCACAGCATTAAAGCTTGTGGGATGGTCAGTTATATTCCTTCCCATTGCAATAGCACTTGGATTTAGAGACCAGAAGTTAATGGCAATAGTAATAATGCTTGGCTCACCGACTACACCAAGCTCATACATAATGGCGAAAAATATGAAATCAGAAGGAACTCTTACAAGCAGTGTAATTGTTTTGACTACATTATTTTCAGCTTTTACAATTACAGCAATTATATACATCCTTAGATGTTTAGGTTATTTATAGGAGAAAAGAAAATGAACGAAGTTCATTTTCTTTAAATGTTTCTGACGAATAGCCCGCGGCCGAAGGGAGGGGGCAATACATATTATAAAGGGAGGACAAAAAAATGAAGAGGGAAGAACAGAAAATTAGTTATACATGGCGACTTGAAGACATGTTTGAGAGTGATGAACAATGGGAGAAGGATTACGAAAAAGTGTCAGAGACTTTGAAAAAGTATCCGGAATACGAAAATAAGATAACGGAAAATAAAGAGGAGTTAATAACCTATCTTTTATTTAATGACAAGGTTAATAACCTGGTAGAAAAATTATATGTTTATTCAAACCAGAAATATCATCAGGATATGTCAAATGCCAAATATCAGGCATATGCCGGAAAGGCACAGAATCTTGTAATAAGTCTTTCCGGGGCAGCTTCATTTTTTGAACCTGAAATATTGAACATGGATGAAGATATTCTTAAAAGCTGGTTAGAGGATGCGAGACTTACAGATTACAGAAGATATATAAGCGAGATATTAAGAAGTAAGGAACATACATTAGATAAGAAAACAGAAGAAATTCTGGCAAAGAGCAGAAAAATGTCTTCAGCACCGGAAAACATTTATTCAATGTATAATGGTGCAGACATTGATTTTCCTGAAATTGATAACAATGGAGAAAAAATAAAAATCACTCACGGAAACTTTATTCCGATAATGTCAGGAACTGACAGGGAATTAAGAAAGAAAGTATTTAAGGGAGTATACAATACTTATGGCAGCATGAAAAATACAATTGCTGCTACATTCAATGCAAATGTAGAACAGGCATGTTTTTTCGCAGATGTGAGAAACTATTCATCCACAAGAGCGATGTATCTGGATTCTTCAAATGTGCCGGAAAGTGTATACGATAATCTTATAGGAACAGTTCACGAGCATATGGATCTGATGTATCGATATGTTGATTTGAGAAAGAAAGCCCTTAAAGTGGATGAACTTCATATGTATGACATTTACGCACCAATAGTTGATGTTCCAGATAAAAAATATTCTTTTGATGAAGCAAAGAAAATGGTTAAAGAAGGTCTTGCACCGATGGGAAAAGAATATCTGGAAAAACTTCAGGAAGGCTTTGACAACCGCTGGATAGATATTTACGAGAATGAAGGCAAGAGAAGCGGAGCTTATTCATGGGGAGCCTACGGTACTCATCCATATGTTTTGTTGAATTACCACGGAACATTAGACCACGTATTTACTTTGGCTCATGAAATGGGCCATGCCTTGCATTCATATTATTCTGACAAAAACCAGCCTTATATTAATGCAGGATACAAAATATTTGTGGCAGAAGTGGCATCAACCTGTAATGAGTCTCTGCTGATCCATTATTTATTAGGAAAGACTGAAGACAAGAAGACAAGAGCATATTTAATCAATCACTTCTTAGAGCAGTTTAAGGGAACACTTTATAGACAGACAATGTTTGCAGAGTTTGAGAAAATAACTCATGCCATGGCAGAAAAAGGTGAAACATTAACAAGTGATGTACTTTGTAAAGTATATTATGATTTAAACAAACTTTACTTTGGTGAAAATATAGTGCTGGATGAGGAAATTGCACTTGAATGGGCTAGAATACCTCATTTCTATAATCCTTTTTATGTTTACCAGTATGCTACAGGAATGTCAGCGGCAATAGCATTGTCCCGTAAAATAATGAAGGAAAAAGAAAAGGGAGTGGAAGACTATATGAAATTCCTGACCGGTGGAAATTCAAAGGATCCAATTGACCTTTTAAAACTGGCGGGAGTAGATATGAACAGTAAAGAGCCAATAGAGCAGGCACTTAAACTATTTGAAGAACTCCTTGATGAAATGGAAAAATTAATTTAAAAAATACTAAAGGAAAAAATATGGAAATTTTTAGAGATACAAAAGGCTTTATATTTGATTTGGATGGAACATTAATTGACAGTACAAACGTATGGGCTGACATAGACGAAAAGTTTTTGGGAGACAGAGGCTTTGAAGTTCCGGAAGATTATATGCAGATTATTTCACCAATGGGAGCCTACCGCACAGCAGTCTACACAATAGAAAGATTTAATCTGAAAAATGAAACGCCGGAAGACCTTGTAAATGAATGGTTTGAAATGGCAAAGGTTGAATATCATAACCACATTAAGTGCAAGCCTTTTGTAAAGGATTTCCTTCAGAAGGCACATAACAGGGGAATAAAGATGGCAGTGGCTACTTCTTCAGACAGGGAATTGTTCATTCCTACATTAGAGAGGGAGAACATTATTGATTATTTTGATGACATTGTAACTGTAGGAGAAGTAGAAAGGGGAAAGGAATTTCCTGACGTGTATTTGGAAGCTGCCAAACGCATAAATGCAGATGTAGAGGAAAGCGTAGTTTTTGAGGATATACTGACAGCCATAAAGGGGGCTAAAACAGGAGGCTTCAAGGTTGTGGCAGTTAGCGACCCAAAATCTGAAAACATACAGGAACAAATAAAAAAGACCGCAGATCTGTATATTAATTCATACAGGGAAATTCTGCTGGTCTTATAAGACTATGTTTTAATACTATTTTGATTTCTTTTTTTGAAATGGGATCTGAGCTAGTACGATTGCCACGAAAATGAGGGCACATCCAAATAACTCGCGGGGTCCCATTTTTTCATTTAAAATAATCCATCCGGCCACAACCGAAAATACTGATTCAAGGCTCATAAGAAGTGAGGCAACAGTAGGGTTTAATCCGTTTTGTCCGATAATCTGAAGGGTGTATGCAACACCGCATGACATAATACCGGCATATAAAAGACTAATCCAGGCAGCACTTGTAGTCATGGTAGGAGCCCACTGGATAATACCGGCTATGGAATGTTTCATATCTACTATAAACATAGGTACAGCGGTAATAATCCCACAGGTTAAAAATTGTATAAATGACAATCTCACACCGTCAACTAGAGGTGAAAAATGGTCTACCACAAGAATATGACCTGCAAAAATAAATGCACAAATCATTACTAATCCATCTGAAAGTCCAATGCTAAAGGAACCTTTAATACACAGGAAATACAAACCTGCTACCGCAAACAAAACACCAATCCAGGTATTTAACCCACATTTCTTTTTGAAAAATAATCCTAATATAGGAACGAGAAGTATGTAACAGGTAGTAAGAAAACCTGCCTTACCGGCTGAAGTTCCAAGGTAAATACCTAACTGCTGAAGGTTGGTTGCAAGGCATAAAAAAATACCGCATAAAATGCCACCCTTAATAAGAGTTCGTTTTTCTTCCTTTGTCTCAGGTTTCATTGTACCTAATCCGATTTTATCCGACACAAACATTATTAAAAGAATGAAAGCAGCACCGATAAATGAACGGATGCAGTTAAAGGCATATGGACCCATTGCATCGCCACCGGTACTTTGGGATACGAAAGACACACCCCATATAAATGCTGTTATAATTAATATTAGTGAGTTGCGGATTTGCTTTTGCTTCATTTGTATTACCTCGTGTTTATTATAAAGCTATCGCCAAGGCGACAAGGTTTAGTTTAGCATTTAATGGAAATATTGGCAATAAGGGGTTTTACCATTCTACAAACATTTCCATTACTGATTTCTTAGTTACATTTTGGGCATCGCCAATAATTGATAAAGAAAGGTTTTCCGGTTGAAATATAAAGTCGGCTATTTCGCGCATTCTTTCTAGGGAAAGAGTCCCATTGCTTTTAATGCGTTCTTCAATGGTTGTAAATTCTTTCTTTTCTATAAATTCTTCTCCAAGGTAATCGTTTATTTTTTCATCTTCATCTTCCCAAAACCACAGGTTATCAGTAAAATACGCTATATTTGTATCAATATCTTTTTGAGTGATGATTGTTCCCATATTTTTTAGCATATCTATTATTGTTTTCAAACACAATGCAAGTTTTTCACAATCAACACTAAATTCAATTGAAAGTAGGGTAGAGGATTCTATGTATGAATAAACATCATAAACCAATCCCATATTATCACGCAATTCCTGCGTTAGTATGGAACCGTCTCCGCCACCAATAATACTACTTAAAAAGAGTCTTTCGTTTTCCTTCACTTTATCAGAATCGATGTCTATATTGATTCTAACATCAACGGATGACCATGCTTTATTTCTCTTTATTACGATATCCGGATTTCTATGAAACTGTACTTTATTTTCAACAATGTTTTTCTGTAGTGGACTATAGTTGTTAAGTTCAATATTTCCAATTTCGTTAAGACAATCATTTAACTCCGTCTCGTTATAATTACCGGTAACAATTAGTGCTAAATTTTGAGAAATAAAAATCTTCTTTTTATAGTCAACAAGCTCCTGCAATGTCAGTTGCCCAATATCATCATATTCGCCAAGAATAGGTTTTGATAAGAACCCATCACCCCAGATTAATTTATAATTAATTGATTCAAAGTATGTTTCGTCATCTTTTTCATTAATTTCACTTAAAACAACCTGTTTTTCATCTTCAAATTGTTTTTCCGTCCAGTTATATGTCTTAAGTATTTCTTCAAACAACCTCAAAATTGGTTTGGTATATTGAGGTCTGACTTTTACATAAAACTTAATCATTTTTTTATAGGTTGCCCCATCCAAATAAGTTCCCATCCGATTAAGAGAGTCATAAATTTGTTTTTGGTTCATATTTCCCAATTGTCTATAATGTATATGCTCTAAAAAATGAGCAATCCCGGGCTTAAAGTCCTCAATATCATCAATTCTAATATATAATGCTATTTCCACTGATTTTTTATTATTGATTGGATATTGGACTGAGGTGATTCCGTTTTTTAGTTTGAAAGTTTTCATATACTTTCCTCCAATGAAGCGCAACTTTTAATTCATAATGGTATATTAATTGTATTTTATCATATATATTTCGGCATAACAAACAAGGTTGGTTAAATTAGCAATTTAGCATTTACTTTGTTTTGATTGAAAGTATTTATTATATAGAATATAATAAAAAAGAACGCAAAGAATCGGAGAAAATGCATATAGTAGAAAGTATCAATGATATGGTTGGATAAATTAAAATAAGTAGGAAAGAGCGTGTGAAAATGGGATTTTTTAGCACTAAAATTGAATTAAATGAAATTATTAATGAGCAGGAAAATAAGATAACTCAGCTTGAGAAAGAAAAGAAAACTCAGTTAGAAGTAATTAAAAATTTAAAGGAAGAAATCACAAAGTATAAAAAAGAAAATAGTGAATACGAAAGTAGATATGTTAATACTGATTTAGAATGTGAATTTTGCTACACAACATTACAGAAGGAATTTGCGTATTGTCCTAAATGTGGAAAAAAGATTATAAGACCAAAATTTAATGATACTGTTAATGTAAATAAAAATATTTTCAGTACAGAAGAGGATGGAAAATACCTGCTGATAAATCAATACAATGGTTTTAATGATAAGAAGATAGTTATTCCATCACATATAAATGGAAAGCCTGTAATTGGCATATGGAATTCTGTGTTTGAAAAGTGTGTTAATTTAGAAGAAGTAATCTTTGAGGAGGGTTGTAAATATATAGGAAAGAGTGTGTTTAAAGGTTGTAGCAGATTAAAGAAAGTGCGGTTGCCTAAGAGTTTATTGGAAATAGGCGATTTTGCATTTAGTGGCTGTGCACTAGAAGAAATTGCAATACCACCCCATGTAAGGGTGATTGGATTATTTGCATTTTCATCATGTGAAAGTTTAACGAATGTACTATTACCCGAAAACTTAAAGTGTATAAGTCAAAATATGCTTTCAAATACGGCAATAGAGGAAATTACAATTCCGCAAAGTGTTGTACACATTAACTATGGAGCTTTTTCCGATACCAAATTAAAAGAAATAGAACTACCATATAATTTGTATTCGATAGGTGAAAATGCATTTGATATTCCATATTTATCCAAGATAACAATTCATTCGAATGTAGAAATATTAAGTGAGAATATATTTGGAGATTGTAATAAGAATATATATGGAAATTATGGTAATAACATATTAGGAAATTATAATAAGAGGACAGGACCGACTATATATTGTGCTGCGGGTTCTAAAGGACTTTTATATGCCCGCAAGTATGGGTTAGACTGTAAAGAAATTCCGGCACAACCACCGGTAAATGTGGAAATAGGTTCAAGTGGCATTATTTTGGTGTTAAAAACGGTGGAAAAAAATGAAAATCTTGCAGCATGGTACAAGTATTTAGGTTTAACGAAGGCAGAAACATGGTCATGGAATGTGCGATATAAGAGAGAATTATATATAGAAAAATATATGGATACGGAAGAGGCTTTAAACCTGAAAGAGTGTATACAAAAATTTGGAAACAGCCATAGGGATTGGTTAGCTCCATATGGGATGTCTTCGTTAAAGGAACTTAGTGTATGCAAGCATTGGGGGGAAAGTGTTGTATAATCAGGTTAAATGAATACCGCAAAAAATAGGTGAGGTAAAAATGTCTCATCTATTTTTTTATACTTTATGTGAGAAAAAGATACAAGTTAAAACTAATTCATTTTAAAACGGATGATTAAGGAATGGAGGCCGATTATGCAGTACTTTAGAATTGAAGGTATTATGGTTGATGAGAAATGGACTGAAAAAAATGAAAATCGTAACTTTATTGAAGAAACAAGCAGAAAAATTTTTAACAAAAGTAGAGAGTTTAATGAAAGCTTTAAGGGAAATGGCTTCTTTTTTATGGTTAGTGCCACAGAAAATATAATTATAATAGGAGCTATTATTATAAATGAAAAGAATATTGATAAATTTGTGGATAATTATATTAATGCAATTGAATTTCAAATAAAAGATATTACAATTGAAGAAATTATTTTTAAAAAGTTAGAGAATCTATTGCATACAGCTTTGAGAATGCGTTATATAGAAAATCAATATGAGATACTTGAGGATTTTGGTCTAATAAAGTTAAGCGTGAGTGATAGAGAACAAAATTATGAAGAAAAAATGATAGATAAATTTAGTAAAAACGAAATATATGATAGCGCTCAAAAATATATTTCTACGGAAACATTTATTCCTGAATTAGATAGGATATATAAACAAAAATCTGAAGCCAAAATTATGGGACATCCCGTACATTACATGATTGAAACGGATGATGAGAAAATAAATAGAGAATTGAGTCAAAAATTATTATCTGCGTTATATTACAATAACAGACTTTTTAATAAAAGGTATTTCTATTTAAAAGTATGTCAATATGATGAGTTATCAAATGGTTTTATCAATGAGATATATAATAGCAACATAGGAGGCGCAGTTATTTGGAAAATTGAATCTTATGGTCGTGCGAATGAAAGTGACCTTGCTGATGAAATAAATGATTTGATCGAAAAAATATGTAGAAAAATGAAAAAATATAGGAATAATGTTTTGACTATATTTTGTTTACCACGTGAATGCAAAACTATAAAAAAATACATATTTGAAAACATTGGAAACACCACAATGATTGAAATAAGAGAAGATTTTGTATCCGGGCAGAAAGCAGAAGAATTTTTAAGCAATATGGCAAATAACATTGGCATAAAAGCTGACAATCATCTATATGAAAAATTAGATGCTAATGATAATTATTTAGCACCTGACCTGCGGGAAATATTTGATGAATGGTATGACAACAAATTAAAAACAAGTATTTTTCCACAATATGAGAACGTAATAAGTGCAAAAAAATATGTTTCCAAAGAAAAAATTAGTGGTGATGCATACAAAGAATTAATGGAAATGATAGGTTTGAATGAAGCGAAAGAAGTAATCAATAAAGCGCTGGATTATTTTAAAGCACAGAAACTTTTTGCCGATAAAGGAATGCCAATAGATCAACCGGCAATGCACATGATGTTTTCAGGAAATCCGGGTACTGCAAAGACTAGTGTAGCCAGATTATTTGCAAGAATAATGAAAGATAACAACATTCTCTCAAAAGGCCATTTAGTGGAAGTTGGAAGAGCAAATTTGGTAGGAAAATATGTTGGTTGGACAGCACCTATTATTAAAGAAAAATTTAAACAGGCCAGGGGAGGTGTTTTATTTATTGATGAGGCATATTCTTTAGTTGATGACAGAAAGGGGTCTTTTGGTGATGAAGCAATTAATACTATTGTTCAGGAGATGGAAAACTATAGGGATGAGGTGATTGTTATATTTGCAGGCTATTCAGATGAAATGGAAAAATTTTTGCAAAGGAATCCGGGACTTAGTTCCAGAATTGCTTATCATATTCCTTTTAGAGATTATACGACCGGGGAATTATGTAAAATTGCAAAAATGATGGCAAATAAAAAAGGAATAACAATTTCAAACAAAGCAATGAAAAAATTGAATGATGTATTTAATGTTGCAGCCTTAAATAAAGATTTTGGTAATGGAAGGTATGTTAGAAATGTGATTGAAAAAGCTCGAATGTGTCAGGCAAAAAGACTTCTTCAAAAGGATTATGATTCTATTTCCCAAAATGATCTATCAACAATAATTGCTGCTGATATTGAAATGCCGATAAAGGAAAATAAAAATAATAAGACAATTGGGTTTGTAGTATAACTTGAAATCAGACAGATTATACCGAATGTATTAAGTAAAATAGATGAAAGGTTAAAATATGAACGTCAAAATTTATTCAAAAAAAACAGTAGAAGAATTATTAAAAAGAGTAGACAAATTACAAAACACAGCAGTTATAAGTTTTTATGATCCACCAAATGCCAAAGGTGAAAGAGCAAATCCCGTTGATTATAAAAATAAGGCAGAAATGATATTTCAAGTTGCCGTAAATGACATTGATATGGAAGTTCTGCCAGAGTATGGATTCACATTCGATACTTTTTTTACAGAAGCGGAGGAATTGGCAGAATTTATAAAGAAAGCTAATAGAAAAAATATGGATATTATTTGCCAGTGCGAGTACGGACAAAGCAGAAGTGCGGCGTGTGCAGCGGCAATATTAGAATATTATGAGAAGAAAGGAATAAGTATATTTGCTGACTACAGATATTATCCAAATCAGGTGATTTTTAATAAGATATACAATGCTTTAAAAAAGTAAATGTAGTATTCAAAAAGATGGCATAAAAAAGTGCCATCTTTTTGGATATAATGATTACATACTAATATAAAAGTGATATAATAAATTTATCTAAATGTACGGAATAAAAATGACAATTAATAACTTATTTAAGTAGAAAATGAGAGATAGTAAAAAATTATAAACCTATGAGGTGATGCAATATGAATTATACGATTCCACCTAAAAAGATGATTATAATAAACATCTTAGATATTCTAAAACGTTATACAGACGAAAATCATAAACTGAGTCAAAAGCAGATAGCAGATATATTGAAAAAAGAATATAACACTACTGTTGAACGAAAGACCATCAAAAGAAACATTATGAATCTTATAGATTTTGGATATGAAATAGAATATACAGAAACGGTTCGTTATGTAAAAAATAAAGAGGGCATAAAAGAGGAAAGTTCGATTTTATCTGATTTCTATTTGAAAAGGGAATTTACTGACAGTGAATTAAGACTTTTAATTGATAGTTTACTATTTAATAGATATTTGCCGGCACGTCAGTGTAAAGATATGATTACCAAAATAGAAGGACTTTCAAATGAATTTTTTAAATCTCGAGTTAAACACATTCAGAATTTACCGGACAACATGCCAAGAAATAATCAAATATTCTTTACATTAGATATACTTGATGAAGCTATCAGTAAAAACAGAAAAGTCGCATTTACTTACAATGAATATGGAACAGACAAGAAACTTCATCCAAGAAAAAATGAGCCATACATAATTAATCCATATCAAATGGTGGCGGTAAATGATAAATATTATTTAATCTGCAATGTAGATAAATATGATAATGTGGCACATTTTCGAGTTGACCGAATAACAGATATAAAAATGCTAAATGAAAAAGTAAAATCACAAAAACAGGTTAAAGGTTTGGAAAACGGAATTGATCTTCCTAAACATGTTATGGAGCATATATATATGTTTAGTGGGAACAGTATTCGTGTGAAATTTAAAGCAAAAAAATACATATTAAGTGAAATATTTGATTGGTTTGGAAAGGATATTCAGTTTATGGATGAAACAGATGATGAGGTGACATGTTCGGTGTACGTGAATGAAATGTCAATGAGAAAATGGGCATTACAGTATGCCTTGCATGTAAAGGTATTAAGTCCACAAACGTTAGTTGATGCAGTTAGAGATGACTTGAAAGCAGCATTGGTGAACTATGAATAAAATTAATGAGCAGGTAAATTAATAAAAAACTATTAAATCTAAAAGCAAAGGTTGATTGGGAATATCAGGCATGGTTAGAGCAGGCGAAGGAAAATAGGAAATAATAACAAGGTAGTAAAGTTGATTTTGGATATTTTACAGAAAGAGGAGAAGAATAATGGAAGATTATAACAAAAATGCTAAAAGATTTTTTATATATTCATATCTTAATATTGATATAAACGATATAGAAGATAAAGACGATGGAATTATGAAGTGTGCAAGGCGTGCATATAGAGATTTACATAGAACTTTGAGATTCAATAAGATTGGATTAAACAATAAAGAGAATGATTATAAACAAAGTTTTGTAACGGACATTTGTGATTCAATCAAAACAGAAATAAATGAGTTGTTTGATGAATTGAATAGAAATAAAAAAATTGATGATTTTGACAAGGAGCATAAGAAAATTTGCAATAGTATACTTGAAAAGGTAGAAGAAGAAAAAGATGTTTTGAAAGAAAAGATGCATTATGGTCAGGCTCAAAAATGGCTGAACATGACATTGAAATATATGTGGTTGACAGGAATATGGGAAAGTGAATTTAATACTGGCAATTTGCTACCAGAGTTGCATGTTCCCGTGGATAGATACATTATCGAAGCTGTGTGGAAAAATAAAAATATTACGTTACCCCTTAAAGGAGTTAATAGAAATAAAGATTATAAACATCCGGCAGATAAAGTAGAAGCTTGGAGCAAATGGGAAGGCAGTGACTATGATAAGTTTCAAGAATCGTTAAAACAAGAATTAAAGAAAGAGGGAATGATTCCAATTCTGTGGGAAAACAGCAAGTGGATTGAAATTGCAAAAAAGAGAAATTAAAAGGAGGGAACGCAAGTTATGAAGAAAGGAAATGTTGTATACTTACCAAATTCTAAAAAATTTAATGGAATACTTATTGTATTAAGGGAACCTAGAAGCGAAAAGGAAGGAGTTGAATGCATAAAAGAAAATAAAGAGTGGTTTGAAAAAATAGCTAAGGGTGAAGGGTTATGCCAAAAAGAAAAAATGTACTATAACAGGATGTCTGAAATGTTAAAAGTATGTGGAGAAGAAAATCTGGCAGATGCTGCATTTACAAATATAAGGCTAAGTGGTGGTTCGAAAAATGCAAGCAAAGAATATTGGAAAATTAATAATAAAGAACAAATTATAAAGGAAATAGTTGAAACAGTAAATCCTAAATATGTATTTGTTTTGAAAGAAATATTTAACATTGTGAGTGCTAAATATATGGACAAAGTACAGGAAGGATTAAAGTATGGTAATAAGGTTTTGAGAAAAGTGGAATTGGAAGGGATTGAATATTATGAAATATATCACCCGGCTTACAGAAGAAAAATAAATATATAAAAAAATTGTAATGTGTTTATAACAAATTACTTAATAAAAAAGTTATGGGATGATTTTGTCCCATAACTTTTTTTATACTATAAATGAGTATTAACTTTAATATATAAAAAAGAATAAAATTTTTATAAAGGGAAGCGAGGAAAAGATGAGATTAAAAATTGACACAGGTATTAGGTATATAAATCATTGCTGTATAAGTTATTGGTTAATGCTACCCGAAAAGCTACAAATGTTAGGATGTTCAAGAGAAGCATATGATGAAATAAGTAAATTATATTTAGATTTAATTACAGGACCGGAAATCAAATATAATCCGGGAGATTTTGCGTTATGTATTTTGAAGGATTTTTGCAGATTAGAAACGCCCATTCTGGAAAGATATATTAAATTGTTAATATTTTTAGATGATAATGAATTGCTTGATAGAGACAAAGACATTCTAAAAGAAGAACTGGACAGAATAAAAAAAGTGATTGATTTGGAATGTGAGTATGAAGGAATATATGTAACTGAAGATGGGCAAACATATAAGCAAATGCATAAGGCGTTAGAACATGCAAAAGAAAATCCACTTATGTATACCTGTTGTGAAATACACAAGAAAAATGAGTGGTCAAAAGAGGATGAATGTGTATTTTGGTATAATAGCTCCTATCAATTAGTGGGTTATGAGTTGTTAGAAAATGACGAAGAAAACGAAGAGTTTACAGACATATAGTCACAATTGTCGTGACGGAAGAGGCAGCTGTAGAATTTTAACAGATAAAAGATAAATTCAATGTATATAAAGAAGGAGTGGAAAAATGGAAATATTAAATATAGAAGGTGAATCGTTAGTAAGTACAAATAAGGAGACCATCCATATTCCAGAAGGTGTTACTCATATAGAGGATGGTGCATTTAGTCATAAAATAAACATTAGAAAAATAATTATGCCCAAAACATTGAAAAGTATAGGAAAATATGCTTTTGCTAATTGTTATGATTTAGTGGAAGTAATTTTTAACGAAGGAATAGAGCAAATAGGAGAAGCGGCTTTTAAAAATTGTACAGAAATGTGGATGATATTGATGAAAAATATAACTTGTGGGAGTATTCCTGAAAGGTGTTTTGAAGGATGTAGTAATTTATCGTCAGTAATGTTTGAAGGAGTTCATTCAATAGGTAGAAGAGCATCTGCATATTGTACTAAGCTTGAGGATATTTATTTGCCTAAAAAGCTAAAATTTATAGGTGATGAGGCTTTTTTTCGCTGTTGCAATTTAAAAATAAATTGAAAAATTGTGAATAAAATAGATTTGATCGAAACGTCATGGGACAATTTAGTCTCATGACGTTTTCTATACTATCTACAATAGGAGAGGAGCAGTAGATATGGAAGAAGGAAAGAATTTACAGGACTTATTGCATGATTTGTATAAACTGGAAAAGACAGCTTCAACCACAGATTTAAGGAAAGCTATTAAGAAACTTGAAAAGATGAAAATAGAGGCGGAACATAGGGACCGTGAAGAAATCAAACGAGTGGAAAGAATAAAAAAACAACAAAGACGTAAGCAACAGAAGATGGAGGAAGAAGAGCATATCAAAGAGGTAACGTCTATGGATTTACCAATGGATTGGGAGAATGTTTTTGATGCTAATCCCGTGATCGTTGGAGTTCACGCTGATAGTATTTCGGACGGACTTATACTTAGCCTTTCTAATCTAGGTCATGTTGATATAGAATATATTGCAGCTATTACGGGAGAGAGATATAAGACTGTTATTGAAACTTTAAAAGGAGCCATATATCAGAATCCAAAAACTTGGGATGAGTGTTTTTACAAAGGATGGGAGACTGCAGAAGAGTATTTGTCGGGTAATTTATACGAAAAATGTGTTGCGGCTGTAGAGGGCAATAGAAAGTATAATGGATATTTTAAAGACAATGTTGAAGCGATTGAAAAGGTATTTCCTGAGTATATAGATTGCGAAGATATTTATATAACATTGGGATCTCCATGGATTCCTACAGAAGTAATTGATTCCTTTATCGGTCAAATGTATCGTTTTAATGTTACACAGAAATTAACAGTACATAATGAGCAACTTGGTGTTTGGGAAATTGTAGATAAGTCATTTTTGAGTTGGGCTACTTATATAGAAGGTCCATATGGCACGGATAAGATTAATAGCATACAAATATTAGAAAATACGTTGAATATGAAACCGATTGCAGTTTATAAAACAATTCCAAGTACAACAACCAGTTCAGGAAAGAAGAGAGTGATTGATGAGCAGGCAACGATAGAAGCACAGGAAAAACAAAATCAAATGATTGCGGATTTCAAAAAATGGGTATGGAAAAGTGATAAAAGAAAAAATCGACTTGAACAAATTTATAATAAAAAATATGGAAGTAGCAGAAAAAGAAATTTTGATGGCTCATTTCTGGCTTTTCCCAGTATGTCACCTGAAGTGCAACTTTATCCTTATCAGAAAGATGCAGTGGCAAGAATGATATTTACACAGAATACATTATTAGCCCATGATGTTGGTTCAGGTAAAACATATTCAATGATTGCAGCAGGAATGGAAATGAAGCGTATGGGAATTTCTAATAAAAATATGTATGTTGTTCCCAATAATATAGTTGGTCAATGGAAAGATGTTTTTGAACAAATGTATCCTAATGCAACCCTTTTAATAATTGAGCCTAAAACTTTCAAACCAATTGACAGAAAGCAGATGATGGAAGAGATTAGAGAGGGTGATTACGATGGAATAATTATTGCTTATAGTTGCTTTGAACGTATTAAATTATCAGTAGATTATAGGATGGAAAGATTAAAATCGAAAAAAGCAGAATTGGAGGCTGAGAAAAATAGCAACTTACAATATCCTAGGAAAATTGATAGAGAGATTAAAAAGATAAAAGAAGAACTTGGAAAACTAACAGTAGCACAGGAAGTTGATTATGATGGAGTATATTTTGAAGATATGGGAGTAACAAGATTATTTGTTGATGAGGCTCATAGTTTTAAGAACGTTCCTTTTGATACTAAGATTGGTAATGTAATGGGACTTAATCCTAAAGGATCAAAAAAGTGTGAAGAAATGTTTCATAAAGTTCAATGTGTTCAAAAAGATGGTGGTGGTGTAATTCTGGCAACAGGAACACCAATAACTAATTCTATTACAGACGTTTATATTATGCAGAGATATTTGCAAAATGGAGAGCTGGGCTTACTTGATTTGCAACATTTTGATGGTTGGATTGGAATGTTTGCTGAAAAAAATACAGAGTTTGAAATTGATGTGGATACAAGTTCTTACAGAATGGCAACCAGATTTTCAAGATTTCATAATTTACCGGAGTTAACTACCTTACTTGCGTCAATTGCAGATTTTCATCAGGTAGATGAAGCAGAAAACATTCCTAAACATAATGGCTACAAGGATGCACTAATATCTAAAAGTTATGATTTAAAGAAATATTTAGAAGAAATTAGCAAAAGAGCAGAGGCAGTTAGAATGGGCACGGTTTTAAGGACAGTTGACAATATGTTAAAGATTACAACAGATGGAAGAAAGGCTGCACTGGATATGAGATTAGTTGACTCGTCGTTATCAGTTGGGTGTCAAAGTAAGGTTGGAAGATGTGCAGAGAATGTAGCAGATATTTATTTTAGAACGATGACAGATAGGTCGACACAGGTTATATTTTGCGATTATTCGACTCCAAAGAAAGGCTTTAATATTTATGATGACATAAAGACCAGACTTAAAAAATTGGGAATACCTGAAAATGAAATTGCTTTTGCACACAGTGCTAATACTGAAAAGAAGCGAAAACAACTATTTGATGATGTGCGAAAAGGTAAAATAAGAGTAATTCTTGGCTCTACATTTAAGATAGGGATGGGAGTAAATATTCAGGATAAACTGATTGCACTTCACCATATAGATGTGCCATGGCGTCCGGCAGATGTAGGACGGATTTTGCGGACATTCAAAATAAAAAAGAATGTGGAGGTAACAG
>ERZ857693.667-NODE-667-length-51041-cov-25.634919_pt1 | contig 51041 bp, 49 predicted proteins | sample MGYA00519765_ERZ857693 | MGnify/ENA primary metagenome ERZ857693 (study PRJEB31778, sample SAMEA3449354) | human gut metagenome | biome: human gut; feature: human-associated habitat; material: faeces | place: United Kingdom | collected 2010/2012 ... | reverse complement strand
TGCTATATTTGTACTATTTGAAGAAACACTTAAATTACCTGTATTTCCACTTACCATGAATGTTGTACTATCTGGATAAGTTATCGTTCCACTCGTTGCTGATAGCGTTACTTTTCCTTCTGCCTTATTTACTATTGCTGTCTTTGTTACCGTCTCTGTTTTATAACCAATTCTACTTGCTCTTACTGTTACCTGTACAGATGACGCATTTGTTATTGTCGGCATCGTTGCACTATATGTTTTTCCATTATCTGTCGAGTATTCTATCTTTGCATCTGTTGGTTTTACTTCTAAATTTGAAATTATATCATGCGTTTTCTCATCATATGTTCCAATATATGCTTCTACAATTAATGAAAAATCTCTATTCTCTGATTCTACTTCTACTGTATAGCCATCTTTTTTTACTTCCAGTGTTTTATCATCTTTTCTTGTTACTTCGTCTACTCGTCCTTCCTTTACTTTTTCTTCTAAAAATTCTTCTAATGTTTCTCCACTATTGGCTATATCATATTCTGTTGTTATCTGTTTTACTTCTTCATTTACCAATTTCTGATAAGCATTATTTTTTCTGTTTCTCACATTATTTATTAGTCCATTTTCTCCGAACAAAGCTCCTATAGTTACACTTGCTAATATTAGCAATACCACAATTGTAACAGCTAGTGCTACCATAGTTATTCCACTCGCCCTTTTGTTTCTCTCGTCCATAAATTTTTTCCTCCCGTTTTATTGTTTACAAACATTTGCAATGTTATTCAATTCGTATATTCGGTTGTTTCCGAATATATATGTATTTTATCTTTGCGTTTTATAATTGTCAATATAGTATTTGGATTTTTCCGAATAATATTTTTCTTTTATTTGTTATACTTTAGAAAATGTTTATTTAGGAGGCTTACAAGAATGTTATCGTCTGAAGCAATTAATCTTAGAATTACAGAATTATTAAAAGAACGCAATATGTCAGTTTATAAATTATCGTATTTAGCTGGCATTTCTAATTCAATTATTAGTGATTTTAGACGTGGTAAAGTAAAAGAACCTTCCATAAGTTCATTAATTCACATATGCGAAGGTTTTGATATTAGTCTCAAAGATTTTTTTGATTCACCATATTTTACCGATGTTGAAGCAGTTGACAGAATAGAGAAATCTAACAATAATAAAGTGGTTTAGTCTATTATTAATAATCTTTATAAAAAGTTCTTAGTAACTTTTGAAATATTGTCGTCATTTTTTACCTATAAGTTCTAGTTATTAAAATAATAAATACCGGATTTTTATTCCGGCATTATTTTTTTTCTTCATTTTTTTCTATTTTAACATATTTAATATGTTCCACATTATTATTTTTGCTTCTCTCCACCATTTTTTCATATACTCTATCTCGTAAATCCTGTTGTCTTTCTTTTAATGGTAATTCTTCGTTTGGATAAAATGGTCCATCTACATATGAAACGAGTTGTATTTTATTATTGTGTCTACCATAGCTTTGATATGTATTTGTTATACAATATGTAGGCGCATTTAATTTTACTGGATACTTGAATGACACTGCTTTGAATGGTCTTATTTTTGTATAGTATGGCCAAATATGGGCCTCTGGATATATTGTTATTGAGTTTTTGTTTTTTATTTTTTCTTCTATTGTTGCTAAAAAGTTTTTCATTGCTTTTATGTCTGATGGAATTGGAATTGCACCAAGCATTTCGACTAATGTTCTCGTTCCTTTTAGTGAAATGTTTACTGGATTTACTATTAAAAAATTTCTTTTAGGATAATCTGCAACACTTGGTATAAATGTGTCTGCAAATGGTTGTGTGTGATTTGCATACATGAAATAACCTTGTTTTTTACATTCTTTTAGTTTTTCTTTTCCAACAAATTTATGTCTAAATTTTATTCTTAAATATCCCCATTTTATTGGCATACTTAGTACATTCTGAATAAATAATGAACATACATTCCAAATTAAACATTTTTTATATTTAAACTTTTCATCTATTACTCTTGATTGTATAGTTGCTGGAGCAAGTTCATCATTTAATTCATCACTATAATATAAAACCTTTTGTTTCATTTTTACACCTCCATTTTAGTTTGAAAAGAATTAAATTTTGGCAAGAAAATGATATTCAAAAAGCAAATTTACTGTATGTAACCGCGTTATGAATAAAATTTGACGTAGCCAAAATTGTAATTTTTTTCAACTTAGCTTTTTTCAAAAAACTGTGAAGTATATTTGCTCCACAGTTTCACATTGTATTTTTATTATTTATTATTATTCTTTTCACACGTATATTCCAATGGAATTCCATAAAATTTTTCATATACATTTTTCCAGGTTTCAAAGTTTTTCTGTTTCATTATTTCTGTATTTTCTTTTTCAGTTAGTTTTTCGTCTGGATATATTGGTTCTTCCACGTTTATTGTATATTCTTGTATGTTGAATCCATCTTCACCAATAAGTTTACTGTCTTCCATTGTTATAAATATTGGTATTACTGGTACATTATTCCTTGCAGCAAGCTTAAATGCTCCATTTTTTAGTGGCTTTGGTTTTCTGTAATTCCACCACATACTTTGCTCTGGATATATTAATATATAATCTCCTTTTTGTAATATTGTGTCTACTGCTTTCATAAAGTTTACCATTGTTCTCTTATTTGAGCTTAGTGGTAATGTGTCGCAGTTTCTAAAGAAGAAGCCATATAATCCTGGAAAATTTGTATAGTTTCCTTCTCTTATTACTTTGTATAGCCTTTTATCTTTTTCATTTTCAGACATTCTAAACACTTTTTCTACAGTAAAACAATCAAATGGATTGAAGTGGTTACATGTTATTAATGCTCCTGTTTTTACTTTGTTTAAATTTTCTATTCCATTTACTTGTTTTATTATTAATTTGTTGTTTTTTAGTAAGTTATCTAGAAATCTTTCTCCCATTTCGTTGGCAAATATTCTTTTTATTTTGCTAGACATTTTTTCTCTAAGATAGTCTATGTTTTCTGGTGTTAGTACTATTGTAGGAGGGTCTTCTTCAACATCTACATCAAATTTTCCTTCTCTCTCAAACTCTTCTATCTTCTTTAAAACTTCCAACCTATCTTGTGCTTTCTCTATTTGCCCATCATTTTCTTCTGATGCACTTCCTGTTTCTTGCTTTTCTTTTACTTTTATTGGTTGATTTTTTAGCATTTCTTCAACTATTTCTTCTTCATTTTCTACTGCTTGTAATTTTTCTTGTCTTCTCTTTTCTTTCTCTTGTTTTCTTTCTTGTCTAGCCTTTTTCGAAATTGCTAACAATTTTTTTGTATCCATTAAAACTATCTCCTATTTTCTTCTATCATCGCCAACACAATCAGCTTCCAATTTAGCTAATTCTATAAGTTTTGAGCTATTTGCATCATCTTTTTCTTTGTCTGCATCTGTGTATTTACTCTTCATAGCTCTTATTTCATCATAAAATTCTGTCTTTTTTGCATATTTCCAGAAATATTCTTGATATAATACATCATCAAAGTACCATGGCTTACAACCCAAATTATAATGAACTAAATTAATAGTTCCTTCACGTTTTCCCATTGCTGGCATTCTGTTCCACTCAAACCCTAATAGCTTTACTCTACCCTTGCACAATCTATTCATGTAATCTTGGTCTTGTGCAACTTCAAATTTAATTTTTCCTAACATATATAAGAATTTTTCTTGGAATTTATATTCTCTTAAAGCTTTTAAATTCATTACAATAATTCCTGCATTGAAATAATTGTTATAATCTATTACTCCAACAACTTTTTCAACATACTCTTGGAATACAGGTACTGCTTGTACTGCACCGTCTGGAATTCCTGCAATTAAATTATCTCCCATATCTGTGTTATATAAATCTGCAATGTCTGCTAAAGTTACAGTATCGCTATCTATGTAAACTGCTTTATCATATTCCGGATAAAGCTCTGGTATAAACAATCTAAAATATGTTGTATTTGAAAAATAGTTACGTGTATATAATTTATCTTCAATTTCATGTAGCTTGCTACTCAAATCTACAAATTCTATACCAACATTTTCTGTTTCATATGCTTTTATTTTGTTTTTATTTTCTTCCGATACCTTTGTATATAATATTTTTATCTCGTATTTATTTTCTTTTGATGAGTTTTCTATAACAGATTTTAGCGCTACTCCTAGAAAAGGAATATATCCATCATCTACTGCCATAAAAACTGGTACTATATTTTTGCTCATTTTAAAATTTTCCTCCTATAAAACTTGTTTTCAACTTTTTCTATTTTTTCCGATAATATTTAATTTATATCTACTATCTATATCTCATTTTTATAAATATTTTTTTACCTCTGGAATTTACTTTTTCTCAATCATTTCAAATTTGCAACCTCTTTGTTCAAATTCTTTTTTCCATTCCAAATATTCATTTAGGTCATCATCAAATCTAAAGCATTTTAGTTCTTTATGAATTCCATCAATTTGCCATTGTTTAAAATTTTCTGTGTGTGGATATGGTTTATACATAAGCCTTTTGCAAAAATGGCAAATTACCGTATCTTGTCTTCTAAAGCTTGACTGCTCATTGAATTTTCTTGGTAATAAAAGTTTGCTAGTAGTACTCCAGAAAATAGCATCTTGGTCTGCAAATGGTAATTTTCTCTTTTTTATTAAAGCTCTTGCCTTTTCTAGTAAGCCCGTTTCTTTAATTTTATTTAAATTTAGCAATAACATTCCAGCGTTAATGTAATCTGGTCTGATTATTTTAGAGCCGTATTTTTCCTTGACAGCTGCATACTCATATTCTTTAATATTTGTGTTGTATAATTCTGCTATATCTTTTGCAGCCATCATATCTATATCTAAATATAAAAGCTTTTCTGGCATGTTTGGAACTATATCTGCAAACAGCCTTAACAATGTGTAAGGCGTGCAATATGCGTTTTCATTCTTGCCATGCCCAAATTCTTTTTCATATATCTCTGTAACATCTATTTTGGTAACTTTGTTCTCTGGATTCTTTGATTTAATTACTTTATTTAAAAAATCAATTTGTTCATCACTTATCGAAATAAAATCCTGATTAATTCTAGAGACATCCATTGTGTATATAAAACAATTTACCGCTTCGCTTGTTTTATTTGTAATAGATATAAGCTCTGTTAATGCTCCATCAAATACTTTATAATTACCACAAAAAAGTATATTTATCATAATTTTCCCCTATTATTTATCTTTATATACTAAATAAATATCAAACCATTTTAATATCATTAAATGTGTCGTTTACTATTATACTTCATTATGCAAATTTTTTCAACTTTTTTCGTCATCTAATTTTGTAAAAGCAAATGACAGGGAAAACTTCCCTGCCATTGCGATATACTATGTGTTTATTATACGGTCACAGCCTGCTTTTGCTCATAAAGTTCAATAATAGAATTAAGCTCTTTTCCGCTCAGCATGCCTTTTTTCGTAATCTCATTAACCAGCTCCTCTACAAGTTCTTTATACTTATTCAGAAGGAAAGTTGCTCTCTTTGCCGATTCGTCCAAAATCTTCTGGACTTCTCGGTTCACAATTTCGGTAACTGCCGGAGTCTGCATCTGATAATCCTTGTCGTTCAAATAGATTTGGTTTTCTCCAAGCCTACTGGTCATACCATATTTGGTTACCATTTTAAACGCAATTTTCGTTGCTTTCTCCAAGTCGTTTTCAGCTCCTGCATTGTTTTCAATTTTCATGAAAATCTTTTCAGCAATTCTGCCAGCCAACGACTCTGCAATCAAATCCGTAAAATACGATTTATCACAGTTTACAGTTTTTTCTGTTGCATCGGATACAGTCACACCAAGATAGCCATCAGAAGGAATAATCGAAATAGCGGTCACTTCCCGATTAATCAGCTTATCTGAGAAACGTAAGACAATAAAATGTCCTATCTCATGGTAGGCTGTGCTTCGCACCATCTCTTCGGACATGTTATGAAATTCCTCGAAATTTGCTCCGAAGTTTTTCATAATAGAAGCCCGGTCAACATGGTCTTTTCCACTCATTCGTGCAGTAACCATAGAAACATCAATCAGGTCCTTAGTACGGTCCGGATTACTTGTATTGTGGTTGAAACACGAAGAATAGAAAATAATCATCTCGACCATCTTCTTGGAAATACGCACTTCATGGAATTCTTCCAGCTGTCTGATAGACTCTTTCAGCATGTCGTAAACTTCTGTAGTTTTAGGCTCTCGAACATTAATAGTTTTAAACCTACGTCTTAAAGCTCCTTCCATTCCAAATGTTTGTGCGTACTCTTCATCGGTTGTTGCACCAATGACAATTGCATCATCTCCAGCCAAAATAGGCTTAAGTGCATTAGACAAATCTTGTTTTTCTCCATGCGAGACAGTGCCAGCGCCAACAATCATGTGAATCTCATCAATAAACAGAATAACATTATCATGTTTTTTCAGTAAACCGATAAGATCTTGGAACCGTTCCTCTGCTTGTCCTCTTAAAGAAGTTCCAGCAATAATGTTGTTCACATCCAAAGAAAGAACAATAAAATCATAGAACATCTCAGGACACCTTTGATTTACGATATCAGAAGTTAACTTGTACACAATAGAAGATTTACCCACGCCAGGTTTTCCAACAAGAATAACATTACGTTTGGTTTTCTTCATCATATTGCGCCAAATTTCTTCACACTCCTTATCCCTTCCCAGGATGTCACATTGTGCTTCATCTTTGAATTTATCATTCAAAACTGTGATACATCCGGTAAGAGATGCTGGTATCTTGAATTCTTCTAATTTTTCTGCGATTGCACCCTCATAATGTTCCTTAAACTCAGGAACATTAATTTCTAAATCAGAAAAAACTTCGAGCATATTCTCAGATAAATTTTCTATAAAGGACTTGGCAACATCCTCATATGTTACTTCTTTTCTATTCTCTACCATAGCCATGTCAGTCGCAAAGCTAAATACGAAGGCTAAGTCCTGTGAAAATCTTGTACCAACATCCGTTGCACTACAAGTTTGTGCAATGCATGTTAAGAAAAACTCTCCTTTTTCTGCCGAAGCAATCGCTTCTTGAAATCCTCTATTGTTATTACCCTCCTGTTCTGGTAAATCCTTGTTTTTAATAAGCTTTCTTACTTCACTTACGATTTCTTCTAGTGTACTTTCAGAAGACACTTCTATTGCTGTGGCAAAAAGCCGGTTCAAAAGAAGTGTATCAAATAGTACAAGCGTGTTCATCATCTCAAGATGGTATCTCTTAACAGTTTCTAACATCCGTTGAATGATATCCTTAACTTCCATTGATAACTCGATACCCATAGTATATACTCCTTTCTACTAGGATACGACACTCATTATAACATCATCTTCTGTCCTTTTCAAGCTTGAATGTGCAATAATTCGACATTATTTGACTTTTTTCTGAGTTTAAAATAACTATTTACTTTTTTTAAACTATTTTGCTCTTTTACTCTTTCAATTCTTTTGCTAATTTTCCAATTGCTTTTGTTTCAATTCTCGAAACATAACTTCTAGATATTCCCATCATCTTCGCAATTTGTTTCTGCGTTTTTGGTTTATCTCCATTTAAGCCAAAACGCAACTCAATTATAGTTTTCTCCCTGTCTTTTAAAATTTCTCTAATCTTTTCATATAATCTTTTTACTTTAAATTTTAAATCTACTTCATCTTCAATATTTCTTTCATTGTTCTCTAAAACCTCTTTTAACGTTACAGTATTATCATCTTTATCTTTTCCAATAGTATCCTCCAAATAAACTTCTGCCCCAAGTTTTTTCGTGCTTCTCAGATACATGAGTATTTCATTATCTATGCATCTAGACACATATGTAGAAAGCCTTGCCCCTTTCTCAATTTTAAAACTATTTATTCCCTTTATCAAACCAATAGTACCAATGGAAATTAAGTCTTCTTGGTCAACGTTTGTAGATGCATATTTTTTGCATACATGTGCCACCAACCTTAAATTTCTTTCTATTAATATGTTTCTCGCTTCTTCATCGCCTTCAGACATTCTTACTAAATAAATTTTTTCTTCTTCTGATGAAAGTGGTTCTGGAAATAAATTATTGTTTGAAATATAACCTACAACAAACACTGCTGTTTGTAAAAATTTTAAAAAGCCCATTAAAGAAATGGTTAGCATACACGCACCTCCATTTTTCATCATACTTTAAATATATGAAAAAAATTCGATAACGTGCATGACCACTTTAAATTATAACTGTGCATTTATTTCTGCAATTTTTTTGTTTATTTGTTCAATGTTACAACCTTTTGCTGTTTCATCTGTTATGTTGTATTTTTCTTTAAGTTTAATTATTTTTTCCACACTTTTATCTATTTGATTTATGTCTATTTTTTTATTCTTAACATTCTTTTCTATTTTATGTATTGCGTGAATTACTGTGTTGTGGGGCGCTCCTATCATTATTATATCTGCTCCTGCTTTGCATGCTTTCATCGTGGCTTTTACATATCCATATCTTAAGCTTATTGCCCTCATCTTTAAATCGTCTGTCATTACTAGACCTTTGTATTGGTATTTGTTTCTTAAATAATCATTAATTACCGTTTTTGATAGAGATGCAGGATTTTTCTTATCTACGTCTTTTACAACTAAATGCCCTACCATTATAACTTCAGCATTTTGCCCAATTGCTCTTTTAAAAGGTAATATATCTTCTTTTTCTAAATCTTCAATTTTAGCGTCTATCACTGGCAAGAAAAAATGAGAATCTTTTTTTGTAAGACCATGACCAGGAAAATGTTTTATAACTGGAATCACTCCTCCATTAGCTAGTTCTTTCATTATTTGTATTCCATTTTTACTTACTTCTTCTGCATTTTTACCATAGCACCTGTCTCCAATAGCATGCCCATCCTCAAATCTCTGTATATCTAGCACAGGTGCATAATCCAGATTAAAACCAGATTCTTTTAACATTTGTGCAGTTACCATTCCAGCCTGCTCTATTATTTCTATATTATCCTTTGCAACCAGCTTTCCAGCACTCTTTATATTCTTTAACTCTCGAGGCATTCTGTTTACCCTTCCGCCTTCTTGATCTATACTTATAAATAGCGGAATATTACCACTTTCGTGGTTTATCTTCTTAATCTCATTTATTATATTTATCATCTCTTCATATGTGTCATAGTTTTTTTTATAAAGAATTATTCCTCCAACTTTATATTCTTCAATCATTCTCTTTGTTTCATTTGTTATTTCTTTTCCCTGTATTTTTATAATCAACATTTGACCGATTTTTTCTCTTAATGTTAAATTTTTCATACTATCATCTCTTTTCTAATAAATTGTTCCTATATTGCATATATTATATCATCTGGAGGTAATTTATGAAATACTTTTACAATTTTTTAATTGGTATATTGATGGGATTTGGTGCTATTCTGCCTGGTGTCAGCAGTGGAGTATTTTGCGTTATATTTGGCATTTATGAAAAACTTGTTAATAGCATAATAAATTTTTTTAAGGATTTTAAGACAAATTTTCTTTTCTTATTTCCAATCGGACTCGGCGGAATAGTTGGCGTAGTATTGTTTGGAAATGTAATAAAATACTTTTTTTCCTTATATAAATTTCAGTCTTGCTATGCTTTTATTGGGCTCATTTTAGGAACCATTCCATCTCTTTTCAAACAAGCTTCTACTAATAAATATGTTGAAATAAAAAATATAATTCCAATGATTATTTCTTTTTTATTTGGAATTGCTCTGATATTTATAGAAAAATCTTTAAGTTTAGGCACTTCAAGTTCCGCATCGTCAAGTTATTTATATTTAATACTTTCTGGTTTTTTAATGTCTGTTGGAATTGTAGTACCAGGAATTAGCAATACTGTAATTTTAATGTGTTTAGGAGTTTACACAACGTACATAGATGCAGTTGCAACAATCAATTTCCACATTTTAGTTCCAATGGGAATCGGGCTTTTCTTTGGTTGTTTACTGTGGATACGAATTATAAAATATTTATTTGATAAATATCATCAGGCAACTTCATTATGTATTATCGGATTCACTCTCGGTTCTGTTTTCGTGCTATTTCCAGGTTTTGCGCATGGCATTGTTGGATTAATTTGCTATCCTATATTTTTTGTTAGTTTAATATTATCATATAAATTAGCTAATTTAGAAAATACAGTAAGTACTTAAACTATAAAAAGGCATAAAACATTAAAATTTTATGCCTTTTTTATTATTTTTTTCTTCTTAATATCCACCCTTTTTTCACTTCAAAAGGAATTTCTAATATTACTGTCTGTCCTTGTTTTCCTGGATTTACTGTGCTTATTTCTTCTCTAGTTTCACTATCATATAATTTTTCTATTGTAAATGCCTGTGGTTTTATTTCATTTGGGATTATCAATTCCAATGTGTCTCCAACACTTAATTTGTTCTTTATTTCTATTAATACTCTTGAATCTGCTGATTTTTCTTCAAGAATTTTGCCTCCAAATTCATAATCTGGATTATATTGTTTTCCTTCGTATTCTTGGAAATCTTTATTATTTCTGTCATTAAAATAGAAAGTTGTAAGTCCTCTAGTCTTTACTTTTTCAAGTTCTTTCAAATATTTTGTATAGTCATATTCTTCTGGATTTGCCATGTAATCGTCTATTGCGTTTCTATATACATTTACAACAGATGCTAAATAATATTCTGTTTTAAGTCTTCCTTCAATCTTTAGGCTATCAACGCCCATTTCTATTATTTGTGGAATTTCTTTTATCAAGCACAAATCTTTTGATGATAATATGTATGTTCCATTTTCATCTGTTTCAACTGGCATTAGATTTCCCGGTTTATTCTTTTCTTCTAGATACATATTATATGCCCATCTACAGCTTTGTGAACAATCACCTAAGTTTGCTGACCTGCAAGATAAATATTCGCTTAAGAAACATCTTCCAGAATATGCCCAGCACAAAGCGCCGTGTATAAACATTTCAACTTCTAAGTCTTCTGGCTTATTCTTCATTATCTCTTGAATTTGGTCTTTGCTTGTTTCTCTGCCAAGAATTACTCTTTTAGCTCCGTTATCATACCAAAACTTTGCAGCATGATAGCTTACAACATTTGCCTGAGTACTTACATGTATTTCTATGTTTGGAGCAATCTCTCTAATCTTTTGAATAACTCCACCGTCAGAGGCAATTATTGCATCAACATGTACTTCATCTAGCATTTTTACCTGCTTTTCAATTTCTTCATAATTTGTGTCCCATGCATAAATATTTAGTGCTGCATACACTTTTTTTCCAATGCTGTGTGCATATTTTATTGTTTTTTCCAAGTCGTTATCGTCAACTTCTGCTCTACTTCTAAGCGAAAGTGAAGCAGTTCCGCAATATACAGCATCGGCTCCATACATAAATGCAACCTTAGCTTTTTCAAAAGACCCTGCTGGGGCCAATAATTCTGGTTTTTTCATTTCATAATCTCCTATTATTATTTCTTTATTCTATCATACTTGAGCTGTAACTATTTTTCAATTCTTTTCTTTGTAATTGCCAGTCCATCTCCAACTTCCAATATTTCAGTTTCAAGTTCTGGATTTTCAGTAGTTTTCTTAATATACTGTCTTAAATGAGTAACAGCTGTACGTTGTTTGTGCTTATTGTAATCACTCATTACATAACCTTTATACAAAACGTTATCTGCAAAAATAATTCCATCATCTTTTAGCATTCTTAATGCATGCTCCAAGAAAAATGGATATTTTCCCTTAGCGGCATCTATAAAAACAACATCATATTTATCATTCATAGTTGGAAGAATTTCGACAGCATCTCCTTCATAGATGTTTATCTTTTCTTCTACTCCAACCTTTTTTATATTTTCTTTAGCTTCTGCAATTCTTTCTTCATCTCTTTCAATTGTGTCAATCTTTCCACCATCTTTTAAATATTCAGAAAAACACATTGCAGAATATCCAACAGCTGTACCAATTTCAAGTATTTTTTCTGGTCTTTTCTCTGTTAAATATTTATCTATAACTTCTAAAGTGTCATCCATAATAATTGGAATATGTCTTTCAAGTGCATATTCTTTTATTTTTAGTAGTTCGTCTTTGTTCATTTTACTTTTCCCTCTTATATATTATCTCAATTCTTATAAACTCGACATTAATTATAACACTAAATGCCCCATTTTAGCAAGTTTTATAAAAAAATCAAACTTTTTATGTAAAACCGCGTGTTTTGACAAACTTCGCATTTTATTTGTTATATAATACTAAATGGTGGACATGTCCCCTGAAAGGAGGTGAGATTATGTCTTGTCGTAAACAGAAGAGAAGTGGTACTGACAAAATCGTAAAGTTACTAAAGAACTTACATACGATTTTAAAGCAAGCTTTAGCGGTTGCGGAAGTACTAAAATCTATTATTGATTTATTTCAGTAATAGAAAAACAGGCATCTCACAAATGCCTGTTTTTTTGCAATTTTCATTGCGGTGGTTTATCCCTAAAATTTAGTGTAACATTATGTCTTGTCGTTGTTACAATAATATTATACTACATTTTCATTTTTTTGCAATAAAGTTTATATATTTTCCAGAGGAATCGTTCGACAAAATTTTCGCCCAATAGGGACGCCCCTTTTGGGGCAAAAAAGAATTGATTCTTCGAGCGAAGTTGTTTTCTCTCAAAGAATCAATTTTTCTATCTTCTTGCAGCTTTTTCTCTGTCTTTGTTGTTTAATATTACTTTTCTTAGTCTAATATTTTTTGGTGTTACTTCAACAAGTTCATCTTCTGCAATGAATTCTATTGCTTTTTCTAATGATAATTGAATTGGTGGAACCAATCTTAATGCATCATCAGATCCAGAAGCTCTTGTGTTTGTAAGGTGTTTTTCTTTACAAACGTTTATAGAAATATCTTCATTTCTAGAGTTTATACCAACTATCATTCCTTCATAAACTCCCACACCAGGTCCTATGAATAATTCTCCTCTTAATTGAGCATTGTATAATCCATAAGTGATTGATGTTCCTTGTTCGAATGCAACTAAAACTCCTCTTGTTCTTGCTTGAATGTCTCCTTTGTATGGCTCATAGCAATCGAATATTGAGTTCATTGTTCCAGTTCCCTTTGTATCTGTTAAGAATTCTGTTCTATAACCAATTAGTCCACGTGCTGGAATCTTAAATTCTATTTTTGTATGTCCGGCTTCTGCTGGTTCCATGTTCTTCATTTCAGCTTTACGTCTTCCTAATTTTTCTATAACTGTTCCGATTGCATCGTCTGGTACGTTTACAACTAAGTCCTCTATTGGCTCACATTTTACACCATCAATCTCTTTGAAAATAACCTTTGGACGAGATACTAGAAGTTCGTATCCTTCTCTTCTCATTTCTTCTATTAATACAGATAAGTGTAATTCTCCACGTCCGCAAACTTCGAAGCTATCTGGAGAAGCTGTTTCTTTAACACGTAAACTTACATTTCTTTCTAGCTCTTTGAATAATCTGTCTCTGATGTGTCTTGATGTAACAAATTCTCCTTCTTGTCCTGCAAAAGGTCCATTGTTTACACTAAATGTCATAGAAACTGTTGGTTCATCTATGTTTACAAATGGTATTTTTTCTGGGTTTGCTAAATCACAAATTGTATCTCCGATGCTGATATCTGGAATACCTGATATAGCAACTATATCACCGGCGTCAACTTCATCAACTTCAACTCTTTTTAATCCCATGTATGTGAACAATTTAGCAATTTTTCCTTGTGTATTTTTTTCTTGTTTACAAATTGAAACTGGCATTCCATTCTTTATTTTACCACGTTCGATTCTTCCTATTGCAATTCTTCCTAAATAATCATCATAATCTATGTTAGATACTAACATTTGCATTGTTCCATCCATATCACATGTTGGAGGTTCAATCTTATCGATTATTGTATCAAATATGCATGTAATGTTATCAGAATCATCTGATAAGTTCATTTTTGCAATTCCGTTTTTAGCTGATGCATAAATAACTGGGAAATCTAATTGTTCATCAGAAGCATTTAATTCTATGAATAATTCTATAACCTTGTCTAATGCTTTTTCAGGTTCTGCACCTGGTCTATCTATTTTGTTTATTACAACTATTGGTTTTAGGTTAAGTGCTAAAGCTTTCTTTAAAACTTCTCTTGTTTGAGGCATTGGGCCTTCAAAAGCATCTACTAATAATAAAACACCATCAACAGTCTTTAATACACGCTCAACTTCTCCACCGAAATCAGCATGTCCAGGAGTATCAACTATATTAATTTTTACTCCATTATACATAACAGATGTATTTTTAGAAAGAATTGTAATTCCTCTTTCCTTCTCGATATCTCCAGAGTCCATTACTCTTTCTGCTACTTGTTCATTCTCTCTGAAAACATGGCTCTGTTTTAAAAGTGCATCAACCAATGTAGTTTTACCATGGTCAACGTGTGCAATTATTGCAATATTTCTAATATTTTTGTTATTCATTTTTCCCCCTCTTCGCCCAATGGGGACGTCCCTTTTTGGGCGATTTTAATTTAAATTTAATTATTTTAATTTTTACAATTTTAATTATCTTTCATATAAATATAATTCTATCCATTAACTTTGACATCACAAAAACTCTATAAAATTCACGTTTTAAAAAGCTTTTATTTTATCATATATTTAACAATATCCAAGGTTTTCGCCCAAAAAGGTGCGTCCCCTCTGGGCGAAATTTTATTATGCATTCTCTTTATATTCTTGTGATGTTCCTTCTAATTCTCTTATCGATAGTTCTATTTTTTTGTTTTCAAAATCTATGTTTATTATTTTTGCATTTACTTTTTGTCCAACTTGAAGCTCTTCTTCAGGCTTTGCTATTTTTCTTTCACAGATTTGTGAAATATGAATTAGTCCCTCTATTCCTTTTTCTAATTCTGCAAATGCTCCAAAAGGCATTATTTTAGAAATTTTTACTTTTACCACATCTCCAACATGGTATTTTTCTTCTACTTTATTCCAAGGATTTGGACCTTTTTTCTCATAAGATAATTTGAATCTCTTATTTTCTTTATCAAGCTCTTTTACACTTACTTCAATGCTTTGTCCAACTTCCAATATATCTCTTGGGTTTTGATTTCTTCCCCAAGTCATTTCCGATATATGTAACAAACCTTGTGCACCACCAATATCAACAAATGCTCCATAATCGCTTATTGCTGTTACAGTACCTGTATATTTCTTTCCAACTTCAATGTTGTTCCAAAATTCTTCCTCTTTTGCCTTCTTTTCTTCCTCAACTAAATCTTTTACAGAACCGATAATTTTCTTTGCTCTTTCATCGTTTTCTATAACTCTAAATCTAATTGTTTTTCCTTTATAAGAGCTTATATCTTCGTCTCTTCCAACTTCTGATAATGAAATTGGTATAAATACTCTAATTAAATTCTTGTATAATACGACTAATCCATTTTTATTAGTCTGCTTAACTTCTTCTTCAAATACTTCTTTGTTGTCTACTTTTTCTTTGAATTCTTTTCTTATTTCTTTTATTTTTGCGTGTTTACAAGACATTAATACATTGCCTTGTCCGTCATTTAATTTCAATACATCTGCTTTTATCTTATCTCCAACCTTATATTCATCAGCTGGTTCTAGTCCTTTTTCACTAAAATATTCGTTTCTTGGTATAATTCCATCTGCTTTATAACCGATATCTACAAATATTTCGCCTTTTCCATTAATTTCAACTATTGTACCTGTTATAGTACTTCCAACTTTTACTTTCTTAAAAGTTTGATTTATTATATCTTCAAATGTTAAATTATCTTCAAATTTTTCCATAAAAATCCTTCATTTCTATATAGTTTTGAGTCTATTTTGACTGTGTTTTTCGAAGTTTTAGTATTTTTATAACAATTCCAAAACTGAAATGCTATAAAACAATAACTTTTTCGCCCAAAAAGGGGCGTCCCTATTGGGCGATTTTCTGTTGTCAATTATACATTATTTTGCTTGATTTGTCAACATAATTATGCTGTCCATAATTTCTTTTGTTGCCTGTTCTATATCTTCTTTTTCTGGATTTTTTGGTTCGTAATTTGTATAATCTAGTGGCTTGCCATAGTTTAATTTTACCTTAGTAAATGGTTTGAATGTTCCTTGTATTCCAACTGGTACTACTTTTGTTTTTGTTTTTAAAGCCATATATGCTGCTCCATTTTGTACTTTTGCACCTTTTGCTAAGCCTTTTCTTGTTCCTTCAGGAAACAAGCCGAGTGCTTCACCGTTTTTTAATGCAGTAAGGTTCATTTTCATTGCCTCTATATCTCTCATTCCTCTCTTTACAGGAATTACATCAAATACATGTGCAAACCAGTTTAGAAATTTGTTGTGAAATAATTCTTCTTTAGCAATAAATCTTATTCTTCTCTTGCTTGCAGTTACTAAACCTATTGCATCCCAGGTATTTAAGTGATTAGCACAAACAATTACAGGTCCCTCCATAGGAAGGTTTTCTTCATTTATTTTTTCTATTCTAAACACAACCTTATAAAAAGCATGTAAAATTGCTTTTATAGTTGCTCTTTCTATTTTCTTCCATGTTGTTTCTGGTCTCACCCAATATATTTTTTCTTGCTCTTTTTTTGCCTTTAATTTTTTATCTATTACATTGCTTATGGCTTTTTCTACTTCTTTTATAGTCATTTCTGAGCCATCTATAACCACTGCATCTTCTGCCACTTTTAAGGCTCCCATCTCTTTTTCCATGTCATTTTTATCACGTTTCTTTATATTTTCTAAAACCTCTTCATATGACATTTCGATGCCTTTTTCTTCGTTTTGTTTAACTCTTCTTTTAGCTCTTACTTCTACATTTGCGTCAAGATATATTTTAACGTCTGCATTTGGAAATATTACAGTTCCAATGTCTCTTCCTTCCATTATTACATCTTTTCCTTGAGCCATTTTTCTTTGAAGTCCGCCCATCGCAAGTCTTACTTGCTTTATACTTGAAACAGGTGATACATTTGCAGATACTTCCTTGCTTCTTATTTTATCAGTTACATCTTGACCATTCAAAAATACTTTTTGTTTTCCTTTTTCAGTACTTAATTCTATTTGAATGCTCTTTAACATTTCTGCAATTTTCTCTTCTTCATCCATTCCAATATTTTGGTTCATCATTTCTAGTGTAACACATCTATAAGTTGCACCAGTATCTATATTTACTAGATTATATTTTTTTGACAATCTGCTTGCCATAGTTCCTTTGCCTGTTCCTGCAGGTCCATCTATTGCTACTATAAAAGACATTTTCTTCTCCGTCCCCAAAATGTACTTTCCATACACTTTGCATATTTTTTATTCTTCATTCATATGAATTCCCTTTGCAACTAAATCAATTTTTATTATATTCATCGCAGTTTGTTTTTCTATTTCTTTTTTTATCCTTGCTTTATAATTCTGTAATACCTCTATAATATTATTTCCATAATTTATAATTACCTCTAAGTATATTGATATTCCATCTCCATAGTTTTGAGTCCTTATTCTGGAAACATCATATATTTCTGGCATTTTCTTGGCTACTCTTTCGGCAATTTGTCTAAACACACTGTCCGATATAGTAAATTTTCCAAGATAACTAAAAGTAGGCCTTATTATTGATTTTTCTGATATATAAGGTGTTCCACCTTTTGATTTAAATATTTGTAGTGGATCTAGAATATATCCAGAAAAATCCTTTTTTATTTCAAATGTTGGTACTGGTATTACGTGTTTTCCTTGTGTAACACGTATATTACGAGCCTTTTCCATCTCTTCTTCTGTTGCAACTTCGTTTATATAAATTGTTTTCTCAAGAGGTGGTAAATCCAAGCTTTCTATTATTTTCTGTATCATTTTGTCTGATGTTCCCAAAATCAATAAACTATCTGGTTTGTATTTTTTGAAAGCTTTCTTCATATCAGCTTGTTCTTTTTCTTCTATAAAAAGTGCATGTTTTACAGTTTCTATTTTAGTTGGAGCCTTTTTTGCTGATGTACCTGCTAATACTTCATTTTCATTTATTAACAGACCATCATCTATTATGTAATGAATGTTATTTTCTCTTGCAACTAATTGTGCTCTGTAACTCTTGCCAGTTCCAGATGGTCCAACAAAGGCCAATACTCTCATTTTCTGTTTTTCCACTTTTATCTACCACACCTTTCTTTTTAGTTTATTTTACATACATTAAGATTTATATAATTTTACTTTATTTTTCACTTCACAAATTTGATAAATTCAATTTAATAATAACATTTACACATGGAAAACAATATTTAAAAGGCAAGGTCACATACGTGGTGTATGTAACCGTGTTTTAAATATTATTTATCACTGCAAAAAGTCTAATTATTTTTCGATTAGTTCAAAAGTATATCTATAATCCTTATACTCATCTATAAATTGCTTTTCATCAAGCTTTTTCACATCATATTTTTCTGCAATTTCATCATATAATTGATGTGTATTTTCATTTTCTACAATCCAAATTCTTCCCGTATAATTATCTAAAATTTTTGATAAATCTTCTTCTATTACCATATATGGTGCAAAAGCTTTGTATGCATCATGTACTCCCCAATGTTCTTTATTGTAGAAATATGATGTATTATCATGGTTTTCCGATACTTCTGTTGTTATAACAGCCCCATTTATAGCTCCAGAGTATATGATTATATCTCCATCTTCAATGTTTTCATCTAAGTATGTCTTAAAATCTCTATTATTTTCAGCATAGTTTTCTCTTATAGTTTTACAGTTACTAAATGCTGACAAGGTCAATATTATAAGACATATTGCAATCATACGTACCTTGTTTGTATCTTTTGCCATAAAATATGCAATAGAAAACATGAATGCACCATTCAATATTAATAAATATCTACTTAGTAAAATTACACTATGTAACATGGCACAAATTACTAGCACTAGAAGAATTATTCCTATATAGATGATGAATCCCCAAGTACCAGGTTTTCTTTCTTTTTTTGGCGTGCTTGCTACCATATAAATTAAATATGCATAAAATGCTGTTGATAGTATTATTGGCTGGAATGTCAAATTTCCTTTATATTGAACTGTTAATATTTCATATATTGAACCTGGGAAAGTTAATGTAATCCAGAAACTTGTTCCTTTTAAATGACTTACAAACACTATAAGCCATGGCAAATATGCTACAACTTGTAGCACAGCCGTTATCGTAAATTTTATTAAATCTTGTTTTCTTTCTTTTCTATTCTTGATTAAATATATGAATAGAGCCAAGTTTATAACTCCTGCCAATAGCACTCCATAATAATGAGTGTATGCTAAAGCCAAGCTACTTAGTCCGAAAAATACATATGTTAATTTATGAATGTCTTTCTTATAAATTCTATAAGCATATATACACAAAATAGTTCCAAGAAGCATTCCTAAAGAATACATTCTTATTTCTCCTGCATATTGTGCAGATACAGGTAACATTAGTGTTAAGAAAGAAAACCAAAAACCAACTTTTTCTCCGAAGTCTTTACGAATGTGTGTATATCCAAGTATTGCAGTTAATGCAATCGTAATTGCTGAAAACAATCTATAAACAATAATATTCTCTCCAAATATTAAATTTAAAATATGCAAACAGAAATAATAAAATGGTGGATGTACATCATAGCTTGTTATATTCCATATTTCTGAAAAAGAATGCCTTACAATTCCTATTGTGTAACTCTCATCAAACCACATATTCGTGTGAAATATTGATAGACTCATGAATATTATTCCTAATATAATTACAGCTATATGAATGTATTTTGGTTTAAAAATTTTTTGTATTTTCTCCATTTTACCCGTATTCCCCTTCAAAACAAATTTATTTAAAACAATTGACATATTTATTCTACTTGATGTATAATAAACGTAGAAAGTAAGCAATTACAGAAATGTAGTTGCCAAATATATTGCAAACTGCACACTGCTCTGTAATCGAAATATAAAAAGCAATGTGTAATTTTTTTATATTTGCTTATTTTCCATATAATTTTACATTATTTTTATAGAAAAGTCTATATATTTTCATAAATATTCAAAAATTAAAGAGATGCTTTATTTGCACCTCTTTTTACTATTATGCTACATCTTTTATTTTTATATCTCTTACGTGGTCTATCTTTTCCCACTTTGTATCACGTACGAATAAGCATTTGAAGTTTATTAATAACCATGAGCCTAAGAACAATGGGTATAAAGCAAGTCCCTTTAACATTGGTCTTATTGGTTTTCTTTCAATTATCATTATTACTATTCCAACAAATATTGGCAAGAAAAATGTTGGTAATATATATCTTAAGCAGTTTATTAATAAATCCATTGGTGTCATTCCACCAAATATGAACATTACAAAGTTTATTAACAATAACACAATAGTCATTATAAACATTGGAATACTTCCCATCATGTATAAAAGGCCATCAAAATTCATCAATGTTTTATTTTTCTTTACAGCTCCAGCTAATGGTTTTGTGTATTCTTGTAAACATTGAATATGTCCTATTGTCCATCTTGATCTTTGTGACCATGATTGTTTAAATCCTACTGGTTGTTCATCATATACTATGGCATCTGTTGCCCAGCCAACTCTTTTACCTTGTATTATACGTTTCAAAGAGAATTCTATATCCTCTGTTAGAGTGTCTGTGTTCCAACCTGTTGGTTTTATTATATCAAATTTAACCATAAATCCAGTTCCATTCAAAAGAGCTGATAATCCCAAATTGTATCTAGCTAAATGATAGAATCTGTGCATTGTCCAATAGAATATTGCATATCCTGCAGAAACCCAGCTATCTGTTGGATTTTTTATATCTCTATAACCTTGAACAACTTCTTCACCTTGGCAAAGTTTTTTGTTCATTGCAGTAAAGAATCCCTTATCTACAATGTTATCTGCATCAAATACGCAGAATGCATCATAATCTGCATTTTCTTCTATTTTTTGTTTTAAAAACCATTGAAGAGCAGCCCCTTTTGTTCTTTTTTTAGGGTCATCTTCTTTTCTCTCTAAAACAATTGCTCCAGCTTCTTTTGCAATCTTAACCGTATTATCCGTACAATTATCTGCAATTACATAAATATCTATTAAATTGGCAGGATAATCTTGTTTTTTCAAGCTTTCTATTAGGTTTCCTATAACATTTTCTTCATTATGAGCTGGCAAAATCGCCATAAACTTATGGTCCTTTTCCTCAACCAATGGTTTATCTTTTAATTTTACAAGTGAACATAAACTTACTATCAATTGATATACCCAATATATAGTTAAAATCCAAACCATTGCTTGTTGTATTATATATAAATACTTCATTTTATCAATCCTTCAATTATTATAATGTTGGGGAATTTTCGTTCCCCACATCTATATTATACTACTTATTCATATATTTGCAACTATTGTCGAATTTTGATATTTATTGCTACTTTTACGTGTTGCATTTATTATTCTTCTACGTGTTCTTCTTTGTTTTCTTTATTCTCTTCTAAGTCTTTCATTGTTAAGTTAATTCTGTCTTGATTATCTATTTCATAAACTTTTACTTTAATTTCATCGCCTACTGCTAAAACATCTTCAACTTTTTCAACTCTCTTGTTTGATATTTTAGAAATATGAAGCAATCCTTCTCTTCCTCCACCAATATCAACAAAAGCTCCAAAGTTCATTATTCTTGTAACTTTTCCGTCATAAACTTTTCCAACTTCGATATCTTTTGCAATATCTTCAATCATCTTTAAAGCTTTCTTTCCGTTTTCTGCATCATCAGTATAAATGCAAACTCTTCCATCTTCTTCGATGTCAATTTTAACACCTGTTGCATCTATAATTTTGTTTATCATTTTTCCACCAGGTCCGATTACATCTTTAATCTTGTCTACATTGATTGTTGTTGTAATTATTCTTGGTGCATATTTAGATAATTCAGCTCTTGGCTCTGCTATTTGTGGTTTCATTATTTCGTCTAATATATAATCACGAGCAACTTTTGTTCTTTCGAAAGCTTCTTTGATTATATCATATGTTAGTCCATCGTTTTTAATGTCAACTTGGATAGCTGTTATACCATCTTTTGTTCCACCAACCTTGAAGTCCATGTCTCCAAAGAAATCTTCGATTCCTTGAATATCTGTAAGCATTACATATTCATCTGGATTTTCTTTTGATGTAACAAGTCCTGTTGATATTCCTGCTACTGGTTTCTTTATTGGAACACCTGCGTCCATAAGTGCTAAAGTGCTTCCACAAATACTTGCTTGTGATGTTGAACCATTTGAAGATAATACTTCTGATACAACTCTTATTGTATAAGGAAATTCGTCTTCTGATGGAATTACTGGAACTAGAGCTTTTTCAGCTAATGCACCGTGTCCAATTTCTCTTCTTCCTGGTCCACGTGATGGTCTTGCTTCGCCAACTGAGTAAGATGGGAAGTTGTATTGATGCATGTATCTCTTAGATTCTTCTTCGTCTAATCCATCTAATTCTTGTTCTTCAGATTTTGTTCCAAGTGTTACTACTGATAATACTTGTGTTTGACCTCTTGTAAATATTGCGCTTCCGTGTACTCTTGGTAATACTCCAACTTCACAAGATAGTGGTCTTATTTCATCTATTCTTCTTCCATCTGGACGTTTGTGCTCTTTGAAAATCATCTCTCTTACACATTCTTTTTCTAGGTCGTGTATGCTGTTTGCAATTTCTGTGCTCTTTGCTTCTGTCTCTTCTTCTCCATATTTTTCAACAAAATATGCTTGGATATCTTCTGCTAATTTATCCATGTTAGCATCTCTAACTTCTTTATCCACAGCTTGTACATCTTGATACATTCTCTCTTTGAAGTTTTCTTTAATTTCAGCATATACATCTTTGTCTGTTGCAAAAGAAACATATTCAAATTTTGGCTTTCCAACTTCTTCTTTTATTCCTTCTATGAATTTGCAAAGCTTTTTAATTTCTTCATGTCCTGCTTTTATACAATCTAGCATTGTGTCATTTGGTATTTCATCTGCTCCTGCTTCAATCATTGTAACCTTTTCCATAGTTCCAGCAACAGTTAATTTTAATCTGCTATGCTCTCTTTGAGCAACTGTTGGATTTATAACAATTTGTCCGTCAACATATCCAACATTTACAGCCGCTGTTGGTCCACCAAATGGTATATCAGAAATTGATAGTGCAACTGATGCACCAATCATAGCGCAAACTTCTGGGCTATTATCTTGTTCAACAGATAAAACTGTTGCAACAACACATACATCATTTCTAAAATCCTTTGGAAACAAAGGTCTGATAGGTCTATCTATAGCTCTTGATGTTAAAATAGCCTTGTCTGCTGGCTTTCCTTCTCTTTTTTGGAAGCTTCCTGGAATTTTTCCAACTGCATATAGTTTTTCTTCGTAATCAACTGATAGTGGGAAGAAATCTATTCCTTCTCTTGGTTCTTTAGATGCTGTAACGTTTACCATTACAACTGTGTCTCCATAGTGAATTATTGCATCACCATTTGCAAGCTCTGCAACTCTTCCTGTTTCAACTGTTAGCTTTCTTCCAGCTAACTCTGTTTCAAATTTTCTGTACATAATATCTCTCCTTTTAATTTATTTATAAGCAATACTTGTACTTAGATTGTAACCTCTATAAAATGTTATTTAAGTTATTCTTTGTATGTTGAATTATTTTAAAACATAACATTTTATACAAGCTACCTCTAATTTTACAAGTATAGTTATACAACTTTAATGTGACTTTAAAATGAATTTTTTATTATTTTATGCTTTTTCACATCAAAATAACAAAAATTTTTTCTGTAAATTTGTAAAAATGGGCGCTTTATCTTTTGTAAAACGCCCTATGTCTTTATTATTTTCTTAGTCCTAATTTTTCTACGATGTCTCTGTATCTTTGAACATCTTCTTTAGCTAAATAGTTTAATAAGCTTCTTCTAGCTCCAACCATTTGTAATAATCCTCTTCTTGAGTGATTATCTTTTTGATGTGTTTTTAAATGTTCTGTTAAATTATTGATTCTTTCTGTTAAAAGAGCTATTTGAACTTCTGGAGAACCAGTATCCTTTTCATCTCTTCTGTAAGTAGCAATAATTTCTTGTTTTCTTTCCTTTGTCATTTTCATTTCCTCCTAATTTTTATTTGCCTTATTCTTAGATTTAGTGGAGTTTTATCCTAAAACCATGAGTAAGGTATGTTTTACGGTATCTATGATATCACAGATTGATAGAAAAAACAATAGTTTTGGTTTAAAACAGTCAAATTTTATTATTTTATTTTGCTATTATTATTTACATTTTCTATTTCAAAAGCCAATTTGCTATGTCATATATTTGAACTCCCTCATATTGATAATCATTATGTCTAGTTCTTGCAATTAATATTTTCGGATATGCATCTTTTATTTTTAATAAAGGTCTTACTTCTCTTTCAAAAGTTTTATCATCACTTATATTGTCTGAAACCTGAATATATAATTTTTCGTTTCTTTTCATTGCAACAAAATCCACCTCTGAATTATATAGTTCACCAACATAAACTTCATATCCTCGCCTTAACAGCTCAATGGCGACAATATTCTCATAAACTCTACCATAATTAATATTTTTTGTTCCAAGTTTTGCATATTTAAAAATTGTATCTACCAGGTAGTACTTATCTACAGATGATAAATATCTCTTTCCTTGAATATCGTATCTCCTTATCTTATAAAAGGCAAAAGCATCACACAAATATTTAATATAATTAGCCACTGTCTTATCATTAGTATTTATGTTACTCTCATTTAACTTATTTGCAATTTTTCTATATGATGTCAAATTTGAAATATTGTCCATCATAAATTCAGTTAAACTATCCATTAATCCTATATTTTGAATATTATATTTTTGTTGTATATCTCTTATAATTAACGCATTATAAACCTCATTTATATAATTAAGTTTTTTCTTATCATCATCATAAATATATGAACCAGACATACCTCCTTCAAACATATATTTATCGAAAGCTTCTTGAGCATTATCACAATTAAAATATTGCATAAATTCCTTAAAAGAAAATGGGTATATTTGTATTTCGTATGTTCTTCCTGTAAATAATGTTGCCAAGTCACTACTTAATAGAAATGCATTAGAACCTGTTATATAAATATCATATTTTTCTTCTGCATGTATACTATGTATTGTTCTTTCGAAGTCTTTACACATTTGAACTTCATCTATCAATACAAAATTTATTTTTCCTTCTATATAATTTTCTTCAATATAATTATTTAAAGCCATATAATCCCTTAAATTGTCAAATTTAACTAAATAAAAATTAATATCAATGATATTATAATTTTCTATATTTTCTATAATATAGCTCTTAAACATTTACAATAATTTTGATTTTCCACTACGTCTGACCCCAGTTATAACCTTAATATCCGGAGTTTCTACAAGCTCTATTAAGTCTTGTAAATATTCTCGCTTTATCAATTATTCACCTCGAATATATTATATCGTGTGTTTCGCAAAAAGTAAATATTTTTATTTTTGCGAAATATGTTAAATTTTGTCGTTTTTCATTTACCTTTTCTATTACCACTAAATTATAAAAATCGAAGAACTACTCTTTTAGTAATTTTTCGATTTTTCATTTTAGTTTTAATATAAAATCATTCTCGAACCTATATTCTCCAATTTTTCTCCTGTATATGTTGGTTTAAATGAAAATCTTGCAGAAACAGGATAAGATTCTCCATCATAAGAGCAATCTCCACCTCTTACAGTTCTTGAATTTGTAAAATTAGCTTCCATCGTCCATTCCCAAACATTCCCTGCTAAATCATATATGTTCTTTATCATCGCACCGCCAACTTCACCAGCTTTAAATCTGAAAGCTTCTCCCGCTCTCTTTGTTTGATCTTCAGAAATTTTTATCTCTGTGTTCAAATAATTTCCCATGTTGCTACTATTTATAATAAAATAACGTGAACCTTGAACAACATTATTGTTTCTAATGTCCTTCATCCAAATCATAATTTGATCCCATTGGCATCCCCAAATCATATGGCTCGTTGTAGTACCTTTAGTTAAGCTTTTTTGTGTTGTATATAAATTATACCAAGATGTGTTAGTTAGAACTTTTTGATTTTGCTTACTTTGAGCAACATTGTTTGAATCTACACTAGTTTCAAATCTTGCAACCCAAAATCCGCCATCATTTTTTACTCTTTTAATTAAAGCATTAAACTCTTCTTGATAAGAAGTTTGAGTCCAACCAGCAACACTAGCTCCATTATCATCTATATTAGCTGGTTCTCTCTCATTGTTTTCTTCACTGTATGCTATGAAATTAACTTTAGTTTCAGTATCTTCATTAATAGATTCAAATCTATAAAGAACTCCCTTGTAATTTCCATCAGCAAGTTTTAAAGCCATTGGATATTTTTTATTTGATACACTCTCTGAAATAGCATCATTTATATCAATTTCATTATCTAATTTGCTTACATCTAAAACTGGTGTTTCAACAGGAATCCATACAAACTGATTTCCCTCTTTCGAATTATCTAAATCATCATTTGCAACATCTGAAATTACCATTCCATCATTAATACTTGGTGAATCTGCAATTATAGCATATCCAGCTGGAACTGTTACAGTTTTAAAATTTACATCTGTATACACAGACCTAGTTTTTGCAATTTCTCCTTTGTTGCTTAAAGTTGGCAAATTTTCAGGTTGTTCAACCACAACATTTTCAATAACATTTTGCTCTTCTACATTTGCAACAACATTTAATTCTGCATTCATTGGTAATGGTTGAACATCATGATTAGAAAATGTAAAAAAAGCAATAGTCACAACTACCACAAGTATTGCTGCAATAATACACATTAAAATAATATTTAATACCTTACTATTCATAAATAATTTCCTTTCCATTTTTCTTAAGATTTATGTTTGTATTTTTTTGTTATACATATTTATATCATATATTGTAACAATTTAAAAAATAAATTTCAACAATTTAAATAAAAAATATATGATAATATTTTCTGCTGTGTTGCCATTCATATAACATATTAAATTGTAAGTATTTTCATATAATTTTGTTTAGTTAAACTCTTAAAATATCAGCATTGCAAATTTTAATAACTAATTTCTTATTTTGCCGTTTTAAAACATTGTAATAATGCACAATCTATGTTATATTATAAAAAAATCAAAAAGGAGTGTCAAAATGAACATTTTTAAGAAACAAAAAAATATACTTAGCACCGATTTTTTTTACATATTATTAATCGTGTTAATTTCTTTGCTTTTGAGTGCACCATTATATACACAAGGTTTTTACTGGTCTCATGATGGCGTATATCATTTTTCAAGAAATTATTCTACAAATTCGGGAATTATTTCAAAGCAAATTCCACCATTGATTGTATCAAACTTTTGTAAAAATTATGGATATTCATGGAATATATTTTATCCTCCATTAGGTACATATATAAGTGGATTCTTTTCATTATTCACATCAATATTAGATGCCATGAAATTAACTATTATGTTATCTATTGCATTGTCTGGCATTTCAATGTTTAAACTGATGAAAAAAATCTCAAAAAATAATAATATGTCATTTATAACAGCAATAATATATATTACTGCACCTTATTTTTTGTCTGACATATATTGTAGAATGGCTATGGGAGAAGTAATAGCTTATATGTTTTTCCCATTGTTATTTTACGGTTTATACGACATTTTTTATGATTCTGGAAAAGAAAGCTACTTTTTAACAATTGGTGCTTTAGGAATTGTATTGTCTCATAATATAAGCACATTAATGGCTGTTGTACTTTCATTTATTTTTGTTATTTTTAATATACAAAAATTATTTATGAAATCTACTAGAAAAAATATATGGACAAAGTTAATTATTAATGGTTCATTTATAATTTTAATTTCACTATTTTTCTATGGACCATTATTAGAACATAAAATGACAACAGATTATACTGCTTTTGTAAAAGGTGCTAGCAAGGAGGCATTTTTAGACCACAGAATATATCCTTCTCAATTAATTTTTGGAAAAACACAGCCAGAATGGGCTTATAAATTAAGCACTAACAAACTTAATGAAAGTATGTCTTTTGTATTAGGCTTACCAATTATTGTAGCATTATTGTTTACTCCAATGGTATTTTCTAAAATAAAGAAGGAGCATAAATTGTTATATATAGTAACATTATGTACTGGCATACTTTTTGCATTAATGTCAACTACATTGTTCCCATGGCAGTGGTTTCCTAAAGTTCCATCAGTAATTCAATTTTCATGGAGATTTTTGCTGGTTTCTACATTTGCATTTTCGATAATTGCTGGTGTAAATATTTATATGAGTATAAGTAATTTAAAATTAGAAACAATGTATATTCTAATTTTAGTAATTTTGATTTATTCTGGCGAATACATAACAAATTCGGTAAAATATGATACAGAATTTGACTTATCTTATTTATATACTAATACAAAATTAGATGGCAATCAATGTGCTGCTTATGAATATTTACCAGTAAAAGCAAGCAATAACCTTGATTATATTTGCGAAAGGTCTGAGGGAGTTGTTATTTTATCTGGAAATGCTACAATAAAAGATGAAGAAAAGGACGGAAGTTATATGAAATTTATTGTAGAAGGCGATAATTCAAATGTAGTTTTAGAGCTACCATACATTTATTATTTAGGATATGACATAAATGTAAATGGTAAAAAATTAAAGTATGACGAATCTGAAAACGGTTTTATATGTATAAATCTAACAGTACATGGCGAAACTTCTGTGGAAGTAACCTATAAAGGAACACAATTAGAAAAGATTACATTTATAATTTCTGTTGTAAGTTCAATAATGTTTATTGTATACGTTGTTTATTGTAATAAAAATAAGCAATTGTCATTAACTGAAAAAAGTAATTAAAAATATTTTGAGGAAACTGCTAAAAAAGTAGTTTTCTTTTTTTACTTCAAATTTACCACTGGTGCTAGCTCTACCCGCGGGCTACCAAATGTCCACTGGACATTTGCCTTTACGCCCTTTTCGAGCCCCACCTTGAAGTTTTATATAAATTAAAAGAATAGGAATTTTTGTGTTCCTACTCTTATTTTTGGTACCACTGGTGGGACTCGAACCCACATGGTTTCCCGCTGGATTTTGAATCCAGTGCGTCTACCAATTCCGCCACAGTGGCATTTGCAATATTTGCTGTTTGTTTACTTTCATAATATAACATATTTTTTTTCACTTGTCTAGAACTTTTTTTATTTTTATTCATATTTCAGACAAGTAAAAAAATAAAAGCAGGTATCAAGTATAATGTAACATGCCAAATTGCTTTTACATTTTTACTTTACCTAACTTTTTGCCTTCATAATATTTATCTTCTAAATAAGCTCTAGTACTTTTATTATTTCACCAGAGCTTGTTAGTCTTTTATTTTTCAAATTTTACAAATTCTATTTTATTTTCTTTTCCATCACATGTTATTTTTATTGTTCCACTTTCATCTGTTCTATATATTTTAATTCCCATTTTGTTTAGTCTCTCTAATATTACTTGTTTTGGATGCCCATACTTATTCCCTTTTCCAACTGATATTACAGCTATTTGTGGCTTTACTTGGTCTAGAAAGCTCTGCGATGAACTTGTATTTGAGCCATGATGACCAACTTTTAGTACATTTGTCTGTGGCCAACTTCTTGCTTCTTCATTTTTTGTTTCAGCATCTCCCATAAATAAAAAACTCTGCTCTCCATATGTCATTCTTATTACTATTGAAGATAAATTTAAATTGCTTTTTTCTTCACTTGTACCTGTTCCACAATTCATTACTTCACATACCGCATTTCCAACATTGAATTTATACCCCACCTCTGGCGATGTTATCTTCAATCCTTTTTCATTTATTGCATCTAATACATCTTCAAATGTTTTAGTATTTGTCTGCACTTTTGGCATATATATTGTTCCTATGTCAAAGTTTTTTATTACATCATCAAGCCCTCCAATATGGTCTTCGTGAGGGTGTGTTCCAATTAATACGTCAATCTTTTTTATTCCTAAGGCTTGTAAGTCTCTTACAACAGTCTTTCCCATATCGTTAGTACCTGCATCAATTAACATATTCATTCCATTACTTTGCACTAAAATAGAATCAGCCTGCCCCACATCTAGATAATAAACATCTACATTTTCTCCATCTATTACTTCATTCGAATCCTCAGAAACTTGGTTAGCTACTACATTATTTGTGCTAACTTCTTCAACTAAATTATTAATATTATCTAGCTTTATTTTATCTCCTAAAATTGTAATTATAGCAATTATAATTACTACAACTAGGCCTTTTAATGCCTGCTGATTTTTCTTATTCTTACGTTTTGCCATTTATTTTCCCCTATAACAAAAATCTATTTTCTTCTGTTTTAATTAATTATTCCACAAATTATCCATCTTTTGTTTAATTCTTTCTGATACTTCTTGTTCTTGCTTGCTGTCTAGCTCGAATTTTCCATTCGAATACTGCAAAATACTTCCTTCTTTCGCATTTTGCGGTAAATCATCTCTTTTAAAATCTACCATCTCTCCAGTATCACGGTCTTCACAAACAGCAAAATCTCCTTCAAATCTGTCTATTGTATATTCTTTTATCTCATTATTCATATTTCTTAGTCCCTTCTCTAGCTCTTTTAAAAATTCACTTATAAAACCTTGATGGCTTTCTTCTCTTGTAAGCATTCCAAAGTCTATGTTCATATATTCCTTTCCGGGTCTCTTTTGCTATTATTTTGCAACTCGATTATATATGTTTTTTGCCAAATTATCAAGTATTTTTTATAGTAAAGTTGACAGAATGCTTTAACCAATATATAATACTTTATATATTAGCACCTTGAAAATTACACTAATGTCTATATATCTAATTTATATAGATTGACGGTGTTTACATATAGTCCGAATATACACACTAAAAAAAGAGGTACTTAAAATGTCAAAATTTTCTAAAAATTTTTTTAAAGTTGTATTTTTGGCAATTGCATTGGTGGTACTGATTCTTTTGTTTTCCCTGAATGACAACTTGGATTGGTTTTCACGTTTTACATTGTGTAAAATGCTTTCATTTAGCATTGCAGCAGCTACATTTTTTTCTGCTTATCATCCCAAGCTTATCCAAGCCCCGCATAGCGGTTTCTTCTTTTCTGGCGTAGCTTTTAATTATTGTGCACTTTTCACTGTAGAAGAAAATGAGTTTATCGTGGACGTTATGGCTGTTTTAGGTACCGTATTATTCATTTTGTCAGCCATTTACCTTGTTGGGAATATATTCAAACACAGAAAATCGCTGCAATAACTATATGTAAAATGGAGGGAAGTCCAATGACTTCTCTCCATTTTTTATCTTTCCCCCATCCCATCAGTTTTATATTATGTAACCATTGACGTTTTTACCTATTTATGGTATAATTAAGGAGTTAGAGATACATGGAAACTATATGTGTCTTAATGTTAATTGTTTTTTAAAGGAGATTAAATATGAATAAATTATATGTTTTTGGACACACAAAACCAGATACAGACTCAATTGCATCAGCTATTGTTTTTGCAAAATTACAAAAAGCTTTAGGAATTGATGCTGTAGCTTACAAATTAGGTGAAGTTAATAAAGAAACAAAATATGCTTTAAAAACATTTGAAGTTGAAGAACCACAAACTTTAACAAGTGTTGATGAAAATTGTGATGTTGCTTTAGTTGATAACAACGAATTTTCACAAAGCGTTTCAGGAATTGAAAAGGCTCATGTAAAAATGGTTGTAGACCATCACAAAATAAAATTAGAAACAGTAGAACCAATCTACTTTATAACAGAACCTCTTGGATGTACTTGTACAATATTATACAAATTATACAAACAAAATGAAGTTGATATAGATTCACAAACAGCAGGTTTAATGTTAAGTGCTATAATTTCAGACACTTTATTATTCAAATCACCTACTTGCACAGAACAAGATAAAGAAATTGCTAAAAAATTAGCAAAAATTGCTGGCGTTGATATAGAATCTTATGGAAAAGAAATGCTAAAAGCTGGAACAGATATTAGTGATTTCACTCCATTCCAAGTTATAAACATAGATTCAAAAGAATTTAATGACAAAAACGCAAAGTTCGAAATATCACAAGTAAATGCAGTTGATTTAGATTCTGTATTTAGCAGACAATCTGAATTAGAAGATGCTATTAACAAAGAAATTAAAGAAAAGAACTTAGATTTCTATATGTTTGCTGCAACAGATATTTTAAATGCTAATTCAAAAATAATAGCTATTGGAAACAAGGCCGACACAGTAGAAAAAGCATTCGGAGTTAACCTTGAAAACAACACAGCAATGTTAAACAATGTAGTATCAAGAAAGAAACAAATGTTACCAAACATTTTAAATAACTTAAATTAGTTTAAAAGGCCATGAAAACATGGTCTTTTATTATTGTGTTTTTACATTTGGAATTAACACAAAATTTGTTAAAACACTAGTAATTTTGCTCATTTTGTGGTATAATAGAAATGTAGTTGGTTATTGAAAGGAGATATAAAAATGGTTCCTGAAAATACAAAAATTAACATGATAAACAATATAAAAACTTCAATGGAAATGGAAAATCAAAATTTATCTGCAAGCGATATTTCATTACTAAATGATTTTGCAGACAATAAAATATCAATGGAAGATGCAATGCAATCTATAAAACAATTTTATAAAATATAAATGGTATATAATTTTATATATCATTTTTCATTTTATCTAGAAAGGATTTTAGTATGTACGAATCTAAAAATTCCGTTTACTGTTATAAAGGCACAAATGTATTAGTTAACAAAATGAATATTAAAGACCCTATTGCACTTAAAAATTATGAAACCAGTGTTATTGGGCTAAAACTTATGGCTCTTAGTAAACAAGGCATTACAGGAAAATTTGATGTATCACACTTTGTGAGTATTCACAAGTTTTTATTTGAAGATATCTACCCTTTTGCAGGTCTATTTAGAAACGAAAATATTGCAAAAGATTATTTTCAATTTGCAGAATGGGAATATATTGAGAGTGAACTCGCAAAATTGCTCACAGAATTAAAAAATGAAAATTTCTTATCAAATTTATCTAAAGAAAAATTTGCGGAAAGACTAGCCTACTACTGGGCTGAATTAAACGTTTTGCATCCTTTTAGAGAAGGAAACGGTAGAACAACAAGAGAATTTTTAAGGCAACTTTCTATAAAAAACGGATATATTTTAAATTTACACAAAGTACCTCCACAAGATCTTCTAAACGCAAGCATAAGATCAATAATAGATACTTCAGATTTAGAAAAATATTTGTATGAATGTTTAGAAACTGCTGATTAATAGTAACTTTTGGTTACTGTCAATTAAGCAGTTTCTTTTATTTATCTAAAATTATAGTATATTGTACTTGTTTTTAATGTTGTGCCTTTATACTTTGCCATTTCTGAAACAGTTACCAATTGATATCCTTTAGATATCAACTGTGGCACAAGTTCTTCAACAGCTTCTGCAGTTGAATTATAAATAGAATGCATTAAAATAATTCTTCCATCAAAATTTGATATTTTATTCACTTCTTCAAGTATTTTTTTCTTATCTCTAGTTTTCCAATCCAAAGAGTCTACATCCCATCCTATTAATGGATGTTTCAAAGTTCTTCTAACAATTACATTTGCATTTCCATATGGCGGTCTAACTAAGTACAGTGTATGACCTAATGTTTTCTCGTAGATCCTAGACGCATTTGAAATATCATCTTGTATTTCTTCTCCAGATAGTTTATTTAAATTTTGATGTGAATATGTATGGCTCCCAACTTCACAACCAATTTCTTCTTCCCTTTTTGTAATATTGGGGTAATTTTCCATGCATGTTCCTAAATCAAAAAATGTAGCAACTACATTATACTTCTCAAGTATATCTAAAATTTTAGGAGTAGCAGTTCCATTCGGTCCATCATCAAAAGTTAGTGCAACCATTGGTTTTAATGGGTCTATATTTCTATTTTTTATAGGCACTTTCACTGGTATTTTTTCTGGTGGTTTTTCAGTAGTTAGATAATTAGATGCTACATATGTTACTTCCCCATTAAATATTACCCTACTCCAACCATTATTTCCAATTCCAGTTCTCGTAATTGATTTATCACTTTGTAATAGACCTTTTTTATCACAAAAAGCATTATCAAATGCTCTAATATTTACATTTGTAGTAGCATATACCATTTCATTTACCTCAGTATAATTACCTGCCACAACATTGTAATTAGGTTCTACATCTTCCTGTTGCTCAATATTTTTTTCTTCATTAGTTATCGAATTTTTTATCTCATTAGTCGTATTTTCTATACTAATATCTTGCTTGTTTTCATTTGCGATATTTTCTATAATATTTCCAATAACAGGAATTGTACTAACTCCTATTGAATCACTAATAATCATATATATTAACATTGCCATAGCAAAAATAAGCATAATTAGAACAACAATTATTATTTCTTTAAACCTCATTTATATTACATCCTCTTTTATTTCTTCATAGCTTAGTATAACACTAATTAGTAAAAAAAGCTATCTAAATATAAATAAAAAAAGAACCCTCTTACGAGGGAAAGATTTCTCTTTTGGTTCAGGCTAATCAGCCTACATTTTCTGCCAGCCTTTCGCAATTTGTGGCATTTTCAGCCACTTCTTGTTCACATTTCTTGTTTGCAGATTTCTGACCATAGTTCAATAACAAATTGTTGGCATTGTCTCTTGTCACCATAACAGTAGCATTATCCAACACCAGCCTAATAGCAGTTAGCATTGTTTCATTTTCGTAAACCTTAAATAACTCGCTGCTAACATTTGATTTTTCTTCAAAACATCCAGCAACAATTGCTAACATATTAGCAACAGTGCTCTTGTACATTGGCTTAATTGTTGCTATGCTGTCTTTAAAATCGGTTACCATGAACCGATCTATTACGGGCTTTATGGAATAAAAAACATACATGTTTTTATCTCCATAATTATCGCTTCTTGAAGGATAAACTATAGTTGGACTTCTCATAGTATTTTTCTCCTATATCTTTGAAATGTTTACTGACATAAAGTCAAACGACACTTATATTATATCACCAATTAACATAATTTTCAATTCTATATTGTCTATCTTCTTGTACTAATTTCGTTCATTATAACTATCTAACAATTACTCTCTTCTGATGAACTATCGTTTCTCATGTTGCAACATCCATTATTCATGTTATTTGTATTATTGTTTCCACAGCAATTACTCATATTTGAGTTCATGTTATTATTCCATTTCATGTTATTCATGTAAAATTTCTTTTCTGCCATCTTGTCTTGTACATCTCTTAAAGCCTCTCCAAATCTCTGGAAGTGAACTACTTCTCTTTGTCTTAAATATCTTAATACATCTACAACGTCTTTGTCATCAGCACATAAGTCTATTAATTTTTCGTACGTAGCACGTGCTTTTTGTTCTGAGTAAGGTTCAATAGTGCAACTATTTTTTAGTAAAAATGATAGGTGTATATCTACACCTTTAATATTATATTAACTTCTTCATCTTTACCAATTTCTATTTTTTCTACTAATTTTTTTAATATTTTATTATCAAACTTTTTTGCTTCTGAAAACTCTATAATTAGCTTTTCAACATCATTTTTAGAATTATAACTTTTTTTACCTTCTTCTAACCTGTCTAACTTTTCTTTTAACTCAGTAACTCTTTGTTTATATAAATTGTATTCCCTAACAAACTCATCTTCTGAAATAATTTCTTCCACTTTTTTAGAATACAATATTTTAAAATCTGCTTCCCTTCTTGTTATTTCATTTTTTATTTTTTTGCACTCACTCGCCTCTGGATTCATTATTTCTTTATATGCTTTAACATCATTTGCATATTTATACAACTGTAATTTTTTTAATTTGTTAGAAACTTGTTTTAAAACTATTTCATTCAAAGTATTTTCTTTTATCTTAATCCACTCATTGCATATATCTTGATGTCTATAATGTTCAGCACATATAAAATATCCTAATTCGTTCTTTGTTCCTGTTACTTTACCATATTTATCAATTCTCATAGGATTGCTGTTTTTATATAACATTTTTCTACCACAATTTTTGCAGTATAACAAATCCCTTAACAGGAATACATATTCTTTTTGATTTTCCTTTGTTGTTCCTTTTTTCATTTCTTGTACTTTATCAAAAATTTTAGGAGCAATTATTGGCTGATGTGTACCAGAAATATATTGGTAGTTTCCTTTTCTGTTCGCAACTTTCTTTTTTAACTTAAAATCATTATAGTATTTGTTAGTAACAAGTCTACCACAATATATTGGATTATCCAATATTCTTGCAATCATAGATTTAGTCCAATATTGTGCTTGATGTTTCAAATTCAAATATTGAGATGGTGTTTTTATTTTTCTTTTATTAAATCTATTAGCAATTTCTACTGGTCCTATTCCATCAATATACAAATTAAATATCTCTATTATATTAGAAGAAACTTCTTTATCAATTACTATCTTTCTTTTATCTAAGTTGTCTTTTTTGTATCCATAAGCTACACTTGCTTCAATAAATTTTCCCTGATTTTTTAGGTTTGTTTTTACAGCCTTGATTTTCTTTGATATATCTTCCAAATAGCTTTGATTGACAATTCCTCTTAAAGCAACTGCATCATCAATTTCATATCTTTCTCCAGTATCTACATATTCTGTAACCGAAATTAATCTTACATCATTATCTGGAAAAAATATATCTGTAAAATATGATGTTAAATTTTTATCTCTTGTCAATCTACTCATATCTTTCACTATAAGCATATTTATTTTCCCTAATGTTATATCTCTAATCATTTTATCAAGTTCTGGTCTAGAGTTTAGTATTCCTGAATATCCATTATCAACATATTCATTTACTATTTTATAATTATGATCTTTTGCATATTTAGTTGTTATTTCTCGTTGCATATCTATACTATTATTTTTTTCAATATCTTCTTTTGATAATCTTAAATATATTGCTGCTTTGTATTCTCTCATCATGCCATCTCCATAACAGCATATTTATAATTAATATAAATATTATCATCATTATCTACTTGAACATTATCAATAATATCTGCAATTTGTTCTTTAGACCATTTTTTTACATCAGATACTTTTTTTACAACTCTCTTGTATTCTGCTTCTGAAATAATAGTTTGATTATTTATCTTATTATTTAATTTTTTTATTTCTTTATTAAGTCTATCTCTTTTTTCTAGTTCTTGATTATACATAGAGTTAAAATCATATTCTTGGATAATTCCTTTTTTATAGTCAGTATATAAAGACGTTATCATTTTATTAATTTTAGCCAATTTTTTTTGTTTTAAATCCAATTCATTTTTTATTGACTGTATATCTCTATTCTTATATGCTTTTTCCAGTAACTCCGCAATATCTTCACAATTTATCAAATTATTCACTTTTTTATTCAAATTTGCTACAACAATTTGAGTTACTGATTGTAATTCAATACCTTTATATTTGCGAATGCAATATCCTTTTTTGTGCAAACTACTTGAACAATATAATCTCATAAAAGAAATAGTTTTTCCATCTTTTCTATATTTTACTTTTAATTGCATTGGTTCTCCGCATTCCTTACAAAATATAATTCCGTTCAATATCCAAGTATGTGTATGTGATTTTGCTTTTTGATTTAATTTCATTCTTTTTTGCACACTTTCAAATAATTCTTTTGATATTATTGCTTTGTGTGTATTTTCGTATTTTTTCCATTCGCTTCTCGGTATTTGCTTTACTTTTTTAGATTTATAACTTAAGTTGATTCCTTTTCCATATACTGTATTTCCTAAATACATTTCATTTTTTAGCATTTTTGAAATTGTAGAACGTTCCCAACCATATTCTCCTTTTTTATTTTTTTGAAAACCATTATGACTTGGACAATATACTTTATCTTTTTGTAGTTTCTCAGCAATTTCTCCCATTGAATTACCACTATTATACATTTGAAATATCTTCTTTACTATTGGTGCTTCCTCTGGATTTATGATCAAATGATTTTTGTTATTCTCATCTTTCATATAACCATAAGGAGCTTTTGCTGCAACATATAATCCTTGCTCTTTTCTTGCCCACACACCGCTTTTTACTTTACGTGATATATCTTTACTATACCAGTCATTAATAAGTGTTTTAAATTGAATCATATCGTTATTAGAATTTTTTAAATATGTATCAACATTATCTAGTATTGCAATATATCTTATTTCTCTTTCCAGGAAATACATTTCTATATAATAATTGGCTTCAAAATTATTTCTACTTAATCTCGATAAATCTTTGGTTATTACGCAATTTACTTTTTTCTTTTCTATATCATCCAACATTCTTTGAAAATTTGGTCTATTAGTATTTAATCCTGTGTATCCATCATCAATATAAAAATCTACTAATTCAAATTTCTCTCCAAGACTTTTTATTTTATCCTCTATAATATTTTTTTGACTTACGATACTATCACTGACTTCTTTATCTCCATCTTCAACAGATAGTCTTAAATAGCCAGCTACTTTAAATTTATTGCTTTTCACAATTAATACGCCTCCACTCCGTACAAATTGTCTATATTGAAAAACAATGCTACTGGCGATATTATACCGCTCTAAAGTAGCATTGTCCATATATCTTAATCATTTTCTTGTAGTTCTCGCATTGCATAATTGCAAATTAGTTTTTTTAAACTTTCTTTACCTAAGCAATTTTCCGAAACTCTTGTTATTACAGTATATTTTTTACTATCTACCTCATATATTTCTTTTTCTTCTAACTTTGAATTTTCCATTATCATAGCCTCCATATTAAAGAATATGTAGATTATTTTAAAAAATTCTATAATTATTCTATTTCACAAACATCTTCACTCTCATCTTCTTTATGCTCTTTGTTAAATTTTATATTATTTTCAAATCTTTTTGTATATTCTGGATATCTAATTTGTATAGCTTCCCAAAAATATGGAGCATACGAACAACAAAAAATTTCACTAGGAGCATAACAATTTGATATTTTTTCATTTTCTAAATCTTCTTCACTATCAAACATAATTGAATGATTCCATAAATTAAATGCCATTCTTGTTACTTTCTCTGATGTTCCTGTCTGCCATCCAGCTTTAATTGCATCTAAATTTATTTCTCCTTTTTCTATATTAAAAATATTTGAAAAATGTTCTCTTGTTGTTTCACAAATACTTAATGTATATACTAATGATAAATAATATACATCTGTCTTTCCTAATACTTGTAATTTATTTAATTTAGAGTAGAAAAAACTTTTATGATCATTATCTATAAAATTAACCATTTGTATTTTCCCTTCCTAATAAAACATTAGCAATTTTTACAACATCTTTTTTCTTATATACTTTTTCTAATGGTTCCATAAATAAATTGCAAAAATCTTTAATATTTATATTATTTTTATTTCCAGAGTTCAAATAATGTTCTAATCCTATTACCGCATAAGCAGTAACTTGTTTATAATTATATTGTTCTTCCATTTCTACACCTCAATTTTAATATATTTCGGCACATCATAGCTTCTTCCAAGTTCTTTCTTAAATTCATATCTTTTTTTTGCTTTGTTATATGAATATGCTGATTTGTTCCAATTTCTATATGCTAAATTACTTAATCTTTTTCCCTTTGATAACTCTTGACTAGCTTGATTGTGCATCCTTTTTAATATTAAATCTTCTGATTTATTTTTTTGTTGTTTAGCTTTTCTTGTTGCTTTTATAATCTTTTTAGTATTTTCTTTATGTTTTATCTTATTTTTTTCTTTTCTTATCATTTTTTCTCTTTGGTATCTCTCATCTTTTTGTAAAACCTGCGTTACAGCACTTTTTGAAATATCTAATTTTTTTGCAATATCTGCTGGTATTTCTCCTTCTAAAAAGTACAGCTTTATAATTTCTTCTCTTTTACTCATCCTTAGTGCCTCTCTTTCTACTTAACTTTTTGCTAACACTTTATGGAATCGGCAGATTTAATGAGCTATTTCGTTTCATCTCATCTTTTTCTTTTTGTAATTTTAAAATTTTCTTTTTAAAACCAATTACACGTTTCTTTACAATAAATTGCCTCTTTTTTTGTTTTAAATATAGTTTTAATTCTTTTAACATTATTTTCCCTCCCTTCTTACTTATTAAAAACGGATTGAAAAATAGTAAAAGGGACAAAATTTAAAATTTTTTTATTTTTCTCTATTCTGTGTTAATGTCTTATATATTTTTTCTATTATATCTCCCCTTAAATCTTCATCTATTGCTCCTCCTGGATATAACCTGCTATACTTATTTATTAAGTTTTCATATTTATTTATAATTCCAATGACATCTTCATCAGTCAAGTTATAATTGTTAAACATTAAAAATGCCTCCTTTTCTCAAATTCTCTTCTAATTTTTTCTAAAGCTCTATTTCTTTTTTTAGTAATTCCAGATTTGGTCAAAAATAGTATGTTTGATATTTCTTCATCTGATTTATTTTCAATATAATACAAAGAAAGCACCAACTTTTCTGTATATGTTAGTGCTCCTGCAATTTTAGACAAAATTTCATCACGAAAAATACATTCAAGCTTTTCTGCTTGAATTTCCATGTCCATTTTATTTTCTAAATTTTCTTCCATTTTCTCTTGTGAATATAATACCTCTTCTTCAAGGCTTAATTCTTTCAAAATATTTTTGTTTTTTCTAAAATAATCAACTCTTGTATTTTTTACAATTACTTTTAACATTGCCTCCTCTTTATTGTTCAATATATACAATATACTCCCTCATTCTAGGAACTTATTATTTATATTCATAAGTTCAAAAGGAGTATTAAATTATTTTAATATCCATTACTTTTTATTACTCACATTGTTCTTTCCCCCTTATATTAAAATTTAAAAGTTTCTTATTTAATTTACTTTTGTATTCAATTTGCTTTTGTAGCTCCTTTTAAACTTTAATATAAAGTTCCCGAGCTCATACTACTATGATTTTAATATTCTTTGTTAAAAAGGGTGTAATGGAGTGTAAAAGGGTGTGTTTTTGTGCTATTTGTCGATATTTGTCGAAATTTTTTCCTAATTTTTACATTTATTTTATTGTGTTTACATAATTTTTATGATATACTATTGTTGTATTTTAATAATTACGTTTGTTGGGGGTTGTTTAAATGGTTAAAATCCTTATTGCAGACACTGATATAAAACGAAATTCAGCCAGCTGCCAATTTCTCGCAAATGAAAAAGGGTTTGAGATTGAAAGTACCAATGATGGCAGTTCTACGATAAAAAAATATTTGGAAATTGAACCAAACATTTTTATTTTAGATTCAAATTTCAAAGATATAAAAACTCTTGAAATAATCGATAGACTATCTACCTCTCCTATTGAAAAAAGAAAAAAGAATACAATTTTAACTATAAGCGAAACAAATAAACCATTTCTTATAGAAGATGTATCAAAAGTCTATAAATTCTTGTATAGACCATTTGACAACAAAAAATTACTTAACACAATCAACCAAATGAAATTAGAATTTAAAGTAACGGACTTAACAGAAGAAGAATTAAATATGTATCTATTGCCTTTGGATTTTAATGTAAATTCAAATGGTTGCCACTATTTAAAGTCTGCAATATTTCAATATTACTATTATCCTCATAAGTTTAATTCATTAGATGATTTATTTTTGAGTGTTGCTTTTGAATATGGTATTACATCTCGTGAAGTTCGAGATGGTATAAGGAGTGCTTTAATTCCTTTTAACAGATATAAAAATTATAATGTTTCAAAACCTATAATGAAATTCTTTGACTTAACAAAAGATCCAATAACACCTAAATATTTTATATCAACATTTGTTACATATTTAAGGTTAAAAAAAATGAGAAATAAGTAAACTGTTTTTACAATTATAACTTATTTCTCATTTTTTTAGTTTTTATATTTATATTCTTTATAATCTTTTATAATATCTTCTACTCTATTCTCGTAAGGTTCTTGAATAAGAGCATTTAATTTATTTCCTATAACATTTATCGTTTTTTGCAATTCCTGTTCTGGTATATCATTCTTATCATTAAAAATATTAAAAACTGGTGTTTCAATACTTTTATTTTCATTTGTTTTTATTGCTATTTCTAGTCCATTTATATCTGGCATATTATATCTAGCGAATACCATTTCTGGTTTTAAATCAAGGATTTTATTATATGCTTCATTTCCATCAGTAGCAACTCCTACTAAATCAACATATTCTAGTCCTTTTATCATTCTTATAAGATTTTCTCTTACTCTTTCATCATTATATGCAACTAAAGTTCTAATTTTTCCATTTGATAGTATTTGGTCAAAATCTATCATTTCTTCTTTTAAAGCATTTCCGAAATAATGATCTTTTCCATTTTGTGTTTGTATAATATCTGCATTCGGAACAATTACTATACTTTTTTCAAATTCACTTTGTTTTTTGTATTCTATTTTTTTTATATTTTCAAACTCTTTTAAGTTTCTTACACTTTCTTCTAATTTGCATTCATCTACTTCAAATTGTTTCTCATTTTGTTCAGCCCTTTCTCTAATAGGCATAAACTTTAAAAATTTCCACTTTTCAATATTATAGTTATTTAAAAATTCTCCTAATTCTTCTAACTTATCTACATTAAATTTACTAACAACTGTATTTATTCCGATCTTAATATTTTTAGTTTTTGTTTTCTCTAACAAATTTTTTATTATCTCTAAATGATTATTTTCTTTGCCTAATGCTACATTTATATCATTTTCAATAGAATCTATAGATAAATTTATCTCGTCCAAAGTATTTAAAATATCATCTACATATTCATTCTCATTCTTTGATAAAAAAATTCCGTTTGTTACTAATTTATTATACAGTCCTCTTTGTCTGGATTCTTTCATTATTTCATTTACTCTAGGATATAATACTGCTTCTCCACCAGTCCATGTAATGTGGTCTATTCCACTTTTTATTAAATGGTCTAATACCTGTCTGTTTTCTTCAAATGATAGATTTGGTATATTATTGAATCCAAAACAATATTTGCATCCTTGATTACATTTAGTCGTAATTTTCCAACAAACCTTTTTCTTCATTTAAAATCCTCTTTTCTATATAATATCTCTTTTTATACATTAATATTATACATTGGTTCTAAATGGAAAACTATTCCTAAATTTTCAACATTCTTTAACATTTGGTTAACAGAAAATAGAAAACACCCTATTGCTAGGGTATTCATATTTTTATTTTTTTAAATATTCTTTTATAAATTTCTTGTCTATCTTTGAGAGTTCTCCAGTCAAGTAAACTAATTTTAGCTTGATACTTGGTAACTCTATTGGTAGTTCAACTTCATATAATTCTTTTTTTGCAAGTTCATTTTTAACGGCTTCTTTTATGACATACGCTATTCCCATATTTCTTTTTACTGCTTCAACTCTTATTTCAGTTGCATCGCACATCATATCTGCGTGTAAAGAAACATTGTTTCTTTCTAATATTTCTTTTAATTGTTGTGTTGCTTTTGTATTTTCCAAGTTTAAAATGCAATTCAAATCCTCTAACTCTTTTATATCAGAAATTGTTAATGGTGCTTTTGAAACAAATATATTATTTATTGTTAATAGTTCTTGAACTTCCACATTAGCATTACTTATTTGTGCATCTGTTATTGCAAAATCAATTTTATGATTCTGTAATAACTCTAGCATTTTATTCGTATCAACTTCACATACTATTTCTACATTAAGTTTTGGAAAATCTTTTTTCACTCTTTCTATTTGTCGTAGTAAAAAATAACTTGTAAAGTGAGATGGACAACCTATTTTTATACATCCACTCTCCATATCATTTTTATCCTTTGCCATTTTTTCTGCAAAATCAAAACTAGATAGTGATTTATTTACTATTTCATAAAGTTCTTGTCCATCTGTAGTTAATGTTACTCCTTTACTTTCTCGATTAAAAAGTTTCAAATTTAATTGTTCTTCTAAGCTAGATATTTGTTTACTAACATTTGGAACTGATAGTCCTAGTTTTTCTGCTGCTTCAGAATAGCTTTTTGATTGAGCAACTTTACAAAATATTCTATATAAATTCAAATTTACATTTGACATACAATCACGCTCCTATAAAATCTTTTTTAATTCTATTTCAGCTTTTTTTATAAAATAATCATTTGTATAGATTGGAATATTCAGTTTTCCCAATTCTTCTTTTATTTTATCTATAGTGTCTAATTGTTCATTTTCTTCAATTTCAATTAGCTTATCACCATTTTGTATATCTTTTATATTAATCTGTAACTGATCCTTTTTATAAATATAGTCTATTTCTTTTATTTGCATAATCATCCTATAATTAATAGCTTCTAAAAACTTTTTTCCATCATTTGAATCTATAATCTTACATTCAACCTTGCTTTGTTTTACTATATCTCCATTTTTATCAAATTCTTTATGCTTATATGTAAATTTACTTTCTTGATATTTTGGAATATAGCCTTCTATATTTCGTAATATTATTGCCTTGCTCAATATCTCTCGCTCTGACATTTCTTTTATATTAATTGTGCTTGGTATATAATAACTATCATCTAATAAATATTTTTCGACAAATTGAAACTCTTTATTTTCTAATATTTTGCATATTTCTTCTATATTACATTTCAATTTGACTGTTATTTCATTATTCAAACCAACATATCTCCTTTACAATATCACTCTTAAATTATAACATATTATGTAAATTTTGTAAAGGCAAAATCTGTGCATTCCACTTATAGTCTAAAAATTCTCGTTTAATCTTTCTAATTTTTTCAAAACATCATTATATTCTTTTCTAGTTACACCTGTTCCCTCTAAACTCTTTTGAAATTCTTTTTCTTCTTCCGATAAATCACATTCTGGATCATCATAATACATTAGAAAATCCATATATAAGCTTTCACATTCAAATTCCGTATATATTTTATCTTTTAATTTTATTTCTAATTTTTCAAATATTTTCTTATCTTCTTCTGTAAAATAGTCATTAATATCTCTAACTTCTAAGTTATGATATTTTTCAAGCCATTCTTTATATTCACTTTCATTTATTCCTTTTTTGATTCTTTTTAGTTCATCATATATCACTTTATAATCGTTAAAAGGTTTCTTTATATATCCTGCAACTTCTAATCCATCTGTTATAACATCTTTTTTATAGTCTGCTGATATTACTAAAAATTTTATTTTACTATTGTCATCATTATACCTCTTAATTATATCTAATCCAGTATATCTGTGGTTTCGCATTAAATCTGTTATAACTATTTCTGGTTTTAGTTCCTCTATCATTTTTATTTCATCTTCATCACTATTTGCTACTCCTAGTATTTCAATATCATTATATTTTTCTAGATATTCTCTTATAAATTTACAAAAATGAACATTATCATCTGCAATTATTACTTTAATTTTTCTCCACATATCAACATTACCTCCCTTTAATTCGCTATTTATTTGTATTATTGTTTCTTTAGCTGCAAGTGAAAAGATTTTCTTTAGGTTATTTTTTAAGTATTTATTCACGTCATCCACATAATCAAAAATTCCTTCATATATTTGTCTTTTCACTTTTTTATCTAACTTTTTATTTTCTTCAATATTTTGTAATATTTTATTTATTCTATTTTCTTTATTACTCTTTACTATTTGTAATAATAATTCATCAAAATTTTGTTTTTCACAAACTTTTTCTATTAAATCAAATTTTATTTCTTCCATTTTCCCCTACTTTACATACTTTTTTTCTTTTGGTTTGAATAGTCTACCAAGATTAGCAAATAAATATTGTAAAATATAGCATAATAACTATTGCGAAAGGATTTAATTTATTATGAAAGTAAAAAAATTAAATGGAAAATCAAATGTATTAGGTAAAAATGTTAAGAAATATAGAGAATTAAAACATCTAACCCAAAGAGAATTATCTGATAAAATAGCTCTTTTAGGTGTAGATATATACCACTCTGATATTTCTCTAATTGAAAATCAAAAATTGTTACTAAAAGATTTTGAAATCATAGCCATTTGCAAAGCTTTAAATATATCTTATGAACAATTATTTGAAGATACAGATAATATATTTGATTAGTTATTTGCTAGTTTTTACAATTATATTAATTATAATATTTTTGATTATTTTAATCAAATGCTTATATAGAATATGTGATTTTCCATATTCTTTTTTATTTTCCTCCTTCCCTCAATTTTTTCGTTTTTTATTGCATCTATTTAGTACATTTGTTGTTTCTTTTTTCCATTATAGCATATTCTCTCAAAATATTGAACTATTTTTCAAAATTCTCTCAATTTATTGAGAGGTTTTAGAACATGAATTTGGTAAAATTATTTAAGTTTAGAAAGGTCGTGAAAATATGGAATTTTCAGATGTTGTTGCTTTAAAAATAAAAGAATTAATGAAAGAAAAAAATGTTTCTATTTATAAATTAGAAAGTTTGACAGGAATATATAGTTCAACAATTACATTATTCCTTAATAGAAAAACTAAAACGATTAGACTTGAAAATCTATTATACATTTGCGAAGCATTAGGAACTAATTTATCACAATTTTTTGCTGATGAGAGATTTAATGAATCTGAAGCTAAACATTGGCTTAAAAGAAATAAAGAAAAGTAATAAAAATTTAATTCTATTACTTTTCTTTATTTTTATTAAAATTGTTCTTTATAGCATTCTTTTATAATTTCATTTTTTTCATCTTCTGTTAGTTCTCTTTTTACTTCTTTGATTTTCTCATTTATTTTCTTAACAACACTTTCCATTGTTATATCTAATAGTTTAGTAGAATATATTTTCTGATCAAGTTTAATTCGACTTTCTATCTTTTCTTCTCTATTCATAAAATAATAAACTGCTAAACTAATTCCTAATACTATACCTAATGCAAAATATGTGTATTGATTCATTTTACTTTCCTCTCATTCTTTAAAAGCTATCATATATTCATTAATTTCTACTTTTCTTTTTGCATTTTGATATTCAAATTCTGCATTTGTAAAATAAACTTTATATCCTTTGTTTTCAAAATAATCTCTACTTATTCTTAATACCTCATCAATTTCTTCTTCTGACAAGTTGTCTTTTACTTTTAGCTCATAATATGAATATCTTATATAATCTTCGTTTTCTTTTTCTTTGCTTTTAATTAGACTAATAGTAAATCTTTTTAATTCTGTTTCTGTCATTTGTTTCACTTCCCAAAATTTGTTTTCTATTGATTTTACCACACTTTTTGAAAAATTACATTAGTTTTTAGAAATTTTTATTCTAATAAAGAGCCTACATTTTCATATAGACTCTCGAAAATAAAAGGGGATGTGTGCTAATTGTTTAACTACAATTAGCACTATAATTATTGCTCCAATATTTTATCTGCCTCACTTTGTGTAAGATATTTATATTCTATCATTTTATTTATTACCTGTTTCTGTCTTTGTTTTGCAAGTTCTGGATTCTTGGTTAGAGAATATACTGATGGTGCATTAGGTATTCCTGCAAGCATAATTGCTTCATAATCTGTCATTTTTTTGGGTTCTTTTCCAAAATATTTTCTACTTGCTTCTTTTACTGTATAACACCCCTCTCCAAAATAGCTTGTATTCAAATATAATTCCAGTATTTCATCTTTATTATAGTTCTTTTCTATTTCAAAAGACATAAATACTTCAGCAATTTTTCTTGTTATTTTCTTTTCTTGTGTAAAATAGATATTTTTTGATAATTGTTGTGTAATAGTACTTCCACCTTCTACAAAGCTCATTGCTTTTATATCATTTATAGTGGCTCTACCAATTGCTATTATATCTATTCCATTATGTTTATAAAATCTATGATCTTCAACCGAAATTACTGCTTTTATATATATTTCTGGTACTTCTTCAATTTTAGTATAGTTTTCTTTTTCTTTAATAGTTTCTACTTTTTCTGTAAGAGGTATTTTAGAAATTGCATCCTTATACATATCATATCCATTACCTACTACTAATAATCCTATACTTATTAAAAATACTATTGCTACAAATATTATATTTTTTATTACTTTCATTTTAACCACCTCTTTTTTTGTGGCATTACTTATTTTGTATAATTTGTTTGAACTTTTTTAGGAAGTTCATCATATTGCACTTCTTCCCAAGAATGTACTCCTAGAGTTTTTACTTATAACTTTAGAAAAGCATCTTCTTTTAGTTCTCTACTTGTTTTAAATTTTAATTCTTTTTTCTTTCCTTTTTCATTATAGCACTCTAAAGTATATTTATATTTCATATCATCTGTACTAGATAGTTTTTCTATTTTAGTATTGTCTATTTGAGTAAAGTAAGCTGATTCATAATTTTCAAAAAAGTACAATATTGCTACACCACAAATTGCTATTGCTACAACAACTGCTATAATCATAGGTGTTTTTTCTTTTAAACTTTCCATATCATTTTCTTCTATTCTGATATAATATCAATATTTCCCTTGAAATCATCTAATTTTATAGTTAAATAATAGCTTTCTCCTTCAACATAAAAATTATCCTCATATTCTCCTGTTTCATTGATTAGATTAATTTCATTAGTTCCTAATTTAGCAATTACATTGATATTGCCACTTTCTTTTTCTATTTTTATTTTTAATTTTACATGATCTCCGTTTTCTCTATATAGACTATATAGAGCTGTTCCTCCAAAAATTGTTTCTTCTGATGTTACATTATCATATTCTGCTTTATATGTTCCAACATATTTATCTGCTCCGAAAACTCTTTGTCCTTCTATATCTTTGTCTTTTGATAATTCCACTACACAAAAATTTTGTAAAAATACATTATAAGCATTTATAATTTCATCTTTTGGAAAATTCCAATCACTTGTTGTAACAGTCGAAACTAGAATTATTATAAAAGCTATAATTCCAATTAAAATCCATTTAAAGAATCCGAATATAAACATAGACTATTTCTCCTCTTTAATGATATTTTTACTTCCAAAGTATGTAGCCAAGAAATATGCACCATAAATTATACCTATAATAATAACTGTTGCTATAATAGATGGTAATAAATCTTCTGATTTTGCTAATCCTGTCATTATTGTCATAGCAAATTGTATTCCAAATATTGAGTGGATAATTGCTAAAATTAATGGTAACCCAAAGAATATTATTATTTGTCTAAATAATGCCCTATTTATCATCTTTTCATCACAACCAATTTTTCTTAAAACCAAATATCTCTGTTTGTTGTCTGAACTTTCTGTTAATTGTTTTAGTGCTAAAATAGCTGCACTTGCAATTAAGAATATTATCCCTAAATATATTGCTATAAAGGTTACTATTGATGCCACTCCTACACTTGATTGTATAATAACAATTTTTGTAATTCCATCTAAGTCTATTCCTTTGTTATCTAAATTTTGTAAAAGAATAGAATTATTGTTATCAGCAAAATTTTTTTCGATTTCTTCTTTTTCTTCCTCTGTTTCTACATTGTAATTTGCTACAAAAACTGTTTTTTCTTTCATATCTTCTGTTAATGGGCAATTATCTGGAACTAAAATAATACCTGCATTGATATGGCTTGCTGCCATTTCTATATATCCATTTTTACAGTTTGCATATTTAGATTTATATTCTCTTCCTGCTATTGTTAGTTTATGTCCTCCTTCATTTAATACTTGATTTCTTATTTCTGCCATATTATCATAATCACAAAGAACTATATATTCATCATCTTTTAGTTCATATTGCTCTATTCCATATAATTTTGCTATTTTATTATAATCTGATATTTTCACTATTGCTTCTGCTGCACCATAGTCAACCAATGGAAATTGTGCTTTTACTTTTCCATAATCTTCTCCAAAAAAATCTTCCCAAGTTAAATCATTTGAAGTATATATTGGTATTTCTACCACATCTTTTAATACACTCATATCTAATCCATTATTTTTTAAAGTTTCTTCTATTGATATTTTAGAATCTTCTATCTGCTCTTTTGTATAATTGATTACTTTACCTTGACTGTTAGTATAGCTTTCTGGTAAATTAGCTGTTTTAGATAAGTTCAAATCTACTGGTGTCATATCTGCTAATTCTCTTTGCATTGTATTCCTTAATGATAAACTAACTGATAAAATACTGATTGTCATAAATAACATTAGACATATAACACTCATACTGATAATTGTTGTATTAATCTTGTTATTAATTTGTCTTAATACAAACATATTTGTATCTTTTAAATATGTACTTTTCATTTTCTGAGCTACTTGTATTACAAATCCTGATAAAGACCAGAATATTGAGATTGTACCTACAATTCCCATTAAAATTGGTGCTAATATTTTATCTGCTGTTGTGAGAGAATTGACATCTCCTGTTACTTTCCAATAAGCATATCCTAATATCCCTGCTCCAAATAAGAAAACCAATATTGAAATTACAGGATTTTTTATTTTTATAGATTCATTCTTTTTCGTTGCATTTAATAAGTTAATTAATTTATATCTCGAAACTGTAAATGTATTGAAGAACATTACTGCTACATACATTACCGCAAAATACATACAAGTTTTTATACAGGCATCTTTTGAAAATACAAATTGAAATTTGCTCATAT